>MKWU01000119.1_pt1 | contig 138588 bp, 131 predicted proteins | sample 809101 | NCBI WGS metagenome assembly MKWU01 (sample SAMN05860141, study PRJNA318959) | sponge metagenome | host: Aplysina aerophoba | place: Slovenia: Piran, Adriatic Sea, Gulf of Piran | collected 2013-05-07 | reverse complement strand
CGTACCCGCTCCAGGTGCGCGATACAGGCGTGCTGGTCGGGAAAACTCTTGAAAACTGACACGATGTTCATGTCCTTATTGTGGCATGAATGGGCTCAAAAGTCAAGCCCGTAACCGCTCATTCCGTAAAAGTATTTCTCGCCGTAGTCCTAAGCGTTTATCCGGGGAGGTGAGACTCGCTGGAGGCCCAACTACGGCCCTGCCCAGGGCTATGAGATCGCTGCTCAGCGAACATGGACGAGAGAACCAGCCAGACCCCATCACCACTTCGACCGGGGCCTCAGTCCGCCACCTCCCTGAGCATCTCCCCCCTCACGCCCCGGAGGGCAGCCAGAACCTCTGCAACGATGCTCACGGCGATCTCCTCCGGACCCTCGGCACCGATGTCGAGCCCGACCGGATTGTGGATCCGTTCGAGCTGCTCGAGGCTGGGCGTGAAGCCCTCTTCTGCGAGCTCAGCTAGCAGCTTCTTGAAGCGGTGAGTGGGGCCGAGCACGCCGACGTAGGGTGCCCCCATCTCAAGTGCGAAGCGGAGCGAGTAGCGGTCGCGCTCGTAGTGGTGATTCATGATGACAACCGAGCTGTTGGGTCCCAGATGCACCCTCTCGGCAAAGCCCGAAGGGTGAGCAAGAACCCGTTCGACATCCGGAAAGCGCCCCTCACTGAGAAACGCCTCCCGGGGATCCACCACGGTGATGACGAACCCGCAGCGGCGGGCAAGTTCCGCTACCGGCTGGGCGTCCACCCCGGCCCCGAACAGAACTAGTTCGGGGGGCGGTACGGAAACGTCAAACAGGACTTTGACCCGGTCCAGGATTCTGGCGAAGGTCTGGGGATTCCTTTGGGCGAGGAGTTCGGCGGCGGTCTCGGCGACAGCGGCGGTAAGGTCGCGGGGTCCCAGGTCACCGACGGGCCGCCCCCCGGCGGCGACGACCAGACTCGCGCCGAGGGCCACGTCGTCCCGCTCGGACGCCGTGATCAGCGCCCGGACAACCCGGCGGCGCTCCAGCACGGCCCCGCCCCAACTGCGGAAGGCGTCATCCTCGGAGAGCGGCTCGATGAACACATCTACCACCCCACCACAGCCCGAACCTAGGCCGAAGATGGCATCCTCGCGAAGGTCGAAGCTCTCGCGTCGCGGCCGCCCCTGTTCAAACACCTCGCCAGCAATGGTGGCAACCTCACCCTCGAGACAGCCACCGGAGATGATGCCGACCGGTATCCCATCCTCGTGTACGAGGAGCTTCGCGCCTTCGCGTCGGTAGGCGGAGCCGTCGACGGCCACCACGGTGGCCAGCGCGACCATGCGACCGCCGCCCAGGGCCTCTTCGGCCTCCTCAATCAACTGGCGCGTCTGAATCATGGCAACCCTCCTGTCGCCCAAGTCTAGTCCACCGCCGCGCAGGCAACGAGGCCCCCGACTACCAGCGGGGCCAGCTCCACCCTGCCAGCTGGCAGAGCGCCGGGGCAAGGGAGAGATGTCTCCCCGGCGGGGACACAGACGCCGGATCAGCCAGGATTCGGAGCCGGGTTCGGCGCGTTGACGCCCCCCGGGCGGTGGGCTAGACTACGGGTACGGTTTTCGTCTCACCGACGCAACTTTCCAGCGGCACATCGTTGCACCGCTCACACCGGGAGGGGATAGTCCATGAAGGTCACGGGAACGCACACCATCGCTGCGCCGAGAGCGCGCGTCTGGGAGCTTCTGAACGACCCCGATGTACTCGCCCGGACCACCCCTGGGATCGTCGAGATGGTCGCTGAGCGAGAGGGGCGCTACCGGGCCACCCTCGAGCTCGGTATCGGACCCGTAAAGGGTCGTTTCCAGGGTCACCTCGAAGTGACTGAGCAAGAGGAGCCGGAAGCGATGACGCTCTCGGTCGAGGGTCAGGGTGGACCCGGCGGCGTGAAGGCCGCCGGGCGGCTTCAACTCAAGGAGGAGGGTGATACCACGATCATCCACTACGAGGGGGAACCTCAGCTCACGGGTCGGCTGGCCTCGGTAGGAGCGCGACTCCTCACCGGGGTTGCAAAGAAGATGGCCGGCCAGTTCTTCAGTCGTCTGGAGCAGGAAGCTTAGTGCCGCCGGGAGCGGGCCCCAGCCTTAAGCCCGGCTCCCCCTGCCGCCGCTACGCACCAGCGCCCTCGAGGCGTGGGATTGGATGTGATGGATGGATAAGGTGTCGGTCACCCTCACCGTTAACGGCCAGAGCTATAGCCGGGAGGTCGAACCGAGGACGCTACTCGTTCACCTGATCCGCGAGGGCCTGGGTCTAACCGGTACCCATGTCGGCTGCGACACCTCGAGTTGCGGCAGTTGCACCGTGATCGTCGACGGTCTCGCGGTCAAGTCCTGCACCCTCCTAGCGGTACAGGCGGACGGCTCGGAGATCACCACTGTGGAGGGGCTCGCCTCGAACGGCGAACTCCACCCTATCCAAGAGGGCTTCTGGGAGATGCACGGGCTCCAGTGCGGCTTCTGCACCCCCGGCTTCCTGATGGCCAGCCTCCAACTCCTCGAGCGCAACCCCGACCCTAGCGAGGAGGAGATCCGCCACGAACTCGAGGGCAACTACTGTCGCTGCACCGGCTACCACAATATCGTCCGGGCCATCCGCTACGCAGCGGACAAGCTGAGCGCGGCCGAAGCCGTGGCTGGCGACTGAGCTGGGGAGGCGGGTATGGACAAGGGGTTTGTTGGCCAAGCCGTAAAGCGCAAAGAGGATCCGCGATTCCTGACCGGCACCGGGAGCTACGTCGACGACCTGAACCTCGCAGGACAGGTCCACGCCGCCATGGTGCGCAGCCCCTTCGCCCACGCCGACATCCGCAGTATCGACCCCTCGAAGGCCCTGGCGCTTCCGGGGGTCGTCGCCGTGATCGTGGGGCAGGACCTTGTGGACGCCGGGATCAACGGTCTCCCGGTGGGTTGGCTGCTCGACGGCCTCAAGACCCCCGACCACCCCTCGATCGCGGTGGGCAGGGCGCGGCACGTAGGCGAGATCGTGGCGGCCGTGATCGCCGAGGATCGCTATCTCGCCGAGGATGCCGCCGGTCTAGTCGAGGTGGACTACGGCACCCTTCCCTCGGTGGCCGATGTCTCCGATGCGCTCAAGCCGGGTGCCCCGACGGTTCACGACGACGCCCCCGGCAACATCTGCTTCGAGTGGTCGATCGGCGACAAGGATGCCACCGACGCGGCGTTCGCCGAGGCCGCCCAGACGGTCTCCCTGACCCTGCGCAACCAGCGGTTGGTGGCCAACGCCATCGAGCCGCGGGCCTCGCTAGCCCAGTTCAACGCCGGCACCGAGGAGTACACCCTCTACACGACGAGCCAGAATCCGCACGTGCATAGGCTGCTGCTGGCCGCCTTCATCTTGGGCATCCCCGAACACAAGCTGCGGGTGATAAGCCCCGACATAGGTGGTGGTTTCGGCTCGAAGATCTTCAACTACCCCGAAGAGGTCATCGTCCTCCACGCCGCCCGCAAGCTGAAACGCCCGGTGAAGTGGACCGCCAAGCGCTCAGAGAGCTTCCTCTCCGACAGCCAGGGGCGCGACCACGCCACCGAGGCGGAGCTGGCGGTCGACGGGAGCGGTCGGGTGACCGGCCTCAGGGTCAAGACCCTCGCCGCCATGGGTGCCTACCTCACCACCTTCGCACCGGCGGTGCCGACCTACCTCTACGGCACCCTGATGTCGGGGCAGTACGCACTGCCCAACATCTACTGCGAGGTGACCGGGGTCTTCTCCCACACGGTGCCGGTAGATGCCTACCGCGGGGCCGGCCGTCCCGAGGCCACCTTCCTGGTCGAACGGATCATGGACCGGATGGCCCAGACGCTGGGCGAAGACCCCGCCGAGTTCCGCCGCAAGAACTTTATCGGCAAAGATCAGTTCCCCTACCAGACGCCGGTGGCGCTAAGCTACGACAGCGGCGACTACGAACCCGCACTCGACCGGGCGCTGGAGATGGTCGACTACCGGCAGTTCCGGCAGGACCAGGCGGAGGCGCGGCGGCAGGGCCGTTACCTCGGCCTAGGTCTCTCCTCCTATATCGAGGCCTGCGGCCTCGCCCCCTCGGCGGTGGTCGGCAGCCTCGGTGCCCAGGCGGGGCAGTGGGAGAGCTCGCTGGTGCGGGTCGCCCCTACCGGCATCATCGAGGTCTTCACCGGCTCACACAGCCATGGCCAGGGGCACGAGACCGCCTTCGCCCAGATCGTGGCCGATGAACTCGGTGTCGAGTTGGACGCCATCGAGATCGTCCACGGCGATACCGGCAAGGTGCCGTTCGGCTGGGGCACCTACGGCTCGCGCTCGGCCGCCGTGGGCGGCAGCGCAGTGGTCACGGCGGTGCGCAAGGTGCGCGACAAGGCCCAGAAGATCGCCGCCCACCTGCTCGAGGCCAGAGAAGAGGATCTCGAGTACGTGAGCGGTCAGTTCCAGGTCAAGGGCTCGCCCGACCAGGCGGTCAGCTTCGGCGACATCGCGCTGCAGGCACACCTAGCCCACAACTACCCGGAGGATCTCGAGCCGGGCCTCGAGGCTAGCGCCTTCTACGACCCCAGCAACTTCGTCTACCCCTTCGGCACCCACATCGCGGTGGTCGAGGTGAGCCCCGAGACCGGAGCGACCAAGCTGCTCCGCTACGTGGCGGTGGACGACTGCGGGCCGCTGATCAACCCGCTGATCGTGGCGGGTCAGGTCCATGGCGGGATCGCCCAGGGGGCCGGACAGGCCCTCTTGGAGCACGCCGTCTATGAGAGCGACGGCCAGTTCCTAACCGGCTCCTATCTGGACTACGCGGTGCCCCGCGCCGAGCACCTGCCGAGTTTCGAGACCGATCACACCTTCACCCCGTCGCCGCACAACCCCCTGGGGGTCAAAGGCATAGGCGAGGCCGGCACCATCGCCAGCTCGGCGGCGGTGGCCAACGCCGTGATCGACGCGCTCAGCCCGTTCGGCATCACCCACCTGGACATGCCCCTGAGCTCTCAGCGGGTGTGGAGGGCGATCCGAGACGCCCAGCCGGCGGCGGCCGCCGACTAAGGAGGCGACCCGATATGTATCCCGAAAGTTTCAGCTATCATGCCCCTTCGACGCTGGACGAGGCGCTCGGCCTCCTGGCTCAGCACGGCGACGACGCCAAGCTGCTGGCCGGCGGCCACAGCCTGCTGCCGGCTATGAAGCTGCGGCTCTCAACGCCGGCCCATCTGGTCGACCTGAAGGGGCTCAGGGGTCAGCTGCAGTATATCCGCGACGAGGGCGACACCATCGCCGTAGGGGCCCTGAGCACCCACCATCAGATCCACACTTCGGAACTCCTCGGCTCGAGGGCGCCGCTCCTGGCCGAGACCGCCGGCCATATCGGCGATATGCAGGTGCGCAACGTGGGCACTCTGGGCGGATCGCTGGCCCATGCTGACCCGGCGGGCGACTTCCCCGCGGCGATCCTCGCCGCGGAGGCCGACCTGGTGCTGCAGGGGGCCGGGGGCCAGCGCACGGTCGCGGCCACCGACTTCTTCCAGGGCTTCTTCGAGACTGCGGCGGAGCCCGGCGAGATCCTGATCGAGGTGCGGGTCCCGGTCCAGAAGGGGGGCTCGAGCTATCAGAAGTTCTACCACCCCGCCTCCGGCTACGCCATCTGCGGCGTTGCGGCGGTGATCGAGGGGACCAACGGCACCGTCAGCCGCTGCCGCGTAGGGGTTACCGGCGTCTCCGACGCGGGCTACCGGGCCACGGCGGTCGAGCGGGCGCTCGAGGGACAGACCTTCAGCGCCGAGCTGGCAGCCAGTGCGGCCGAACAGGCCGCCGCCGGGGTCGACCCCCTGGAGGACCCCTTTGCCAGCGCCGACTACCGCAGCCACCTGGCCAGGGTGCATACCAGGCGCGCCCTGACCGCAGCCTGGGAGCGGAACTAAAGGATCCGAGCTGGCCCGGGGATCCCCGGGCCAGCCCAGCCCCCTTAGCGCCGGTTAACAGATCGCCCGACCCGAAACTCCTGGTAGACTCGGGGGGCAATGCACTCCGACATCGACGCTATCCAGGCCTCTCTCGCCGAACAGAGCTATATCGCCGACCGGCCGACCGCCACCGCCCTGGGGCTGGCCCGGGCACTCGAGCGCCCCCTGCTAGTCGAGGGACCGGCGGGGGTAGGCAAGACCGAGATCGCCAAGGCGATGGCGCAACTCCTGGAGACGGAGCTGATCCGGCTACAGTGCTATGAGGGACTCGACACCGCCGCCGCCATCTACGAGTGGAACTACCAGCGGCAACTCCTCCACATCCGCTTAACCGAGGAGAGCAGTCGCAGTCTCGAGGCGCGCGAGACCGAGATCTTCAGCCACGACTTCCTGCTCGAGCGGCCCCTGCTAAAAGCGGTCCTGGCCAAGCGCAGCGCCGTCCTCCTGATCGATGAGATCGACCGCACCGATGAGGCGTTCGAAGCCTTCTTGCTCGAGCTGCTTTCGGACTGGCAGCTGACCATCCCCGAGCTGGGCACCCTCACGGCCGCCCACCCACCGCTGACGATACTGACCAGCAACCGGACGCGTGAACTCTCCGACGCCCTCAGGCGCCGCTGCCTCTACTTGTGGATCGACTATCCCAGCTTCGACAAGGAGTTGGAGATCCTGCGGGCGCGGGTACCCGCCGCGGGCGAGGCGCTGACCAGGCAGGTCACCGCCTTCGTCCAACTCCTCAGGCGGCTACCGCTCGAGAAGACCCCCGGAGTCGCGGAGAGCCTCGACTGGATCTCCGCCCTGGTGGTGCTCGACGCCGACAGCCTCGGCGAGGAGGTCGTGACCGCCTCGGCCGGGGTCATCCTCAAACATGTCGAGGACCAGGGCCGCTTCCGCTCGAAGTGGCTTACGGTGCTACTCGAGGCGGTCTCCGGTCCTGAGGGGTGGCGCGAGCAGGTCTGGCTCGAACGGGCCTGGCAACAGCTGGCGAGCAAGATCTGAGTGGGCCCCTACGCTAGAGCCCTGGACGCCAACCTGCTCACCTTCGGACGGCTGCTGCGGAGTCAGGGGCTGCTGGTGAGCGCCTTCGAGGTCGGGCTCGGCGCCAGAGCGCTGGCGGTCGTCGACCTGAGCGACCCGGAGGCGGTACACCTGGGGCTCCGCACGGTCTTCGCCAAGAGCCCGCTGGAGCAGCGCCGTTTCGACCGGCTGTTCGAACGGTTCTGGTCGGGCGATCTGGCCTCGGGCACCGAGAGTCCGTTCGATGAGCTGCAGGCACGGATCCCCAACTCGCCCCAGCCGCAGGGTCTGAGCGTCCTGGACTGGTCGCAAGGGCGCGAGAGCGAGGAGCGGGTCGACACGATGGGTTACAGCCCGGCCGAGGTGATCGCCGGTCAGGACTTTGCGGGGGTCGAGACCGGGCAGGTGGAGACGCTCAAGCGCCTGGTGGCGCGCCTGGGGCGGAAGCTCGCCACCAGGTTGTCACGGCGGCACCGGCTGAGCCAGCGGCGGGGTCAGCAACTCGATTTCCGGCGCACCCTGCGCCACAGCCTCGCCCATGGGGGGGAGCCCTTGGAACTGTTCCGGCGCAGGCGCAGGCGCGAGAAGACCCGCCTCGCCTTCCTCTTCGACGTATCGGGCTCGATGATGATCTATAGCCAGTTCCTCCTCCAGCTCGCCTACGCCTTCGTGCAGCAGCGGGCGCTGGGGCGAACCGAGGTGTTCGGCTTCGCCACCGACCTCTACCGGCTCACCGACACACTGCGCCTCCTAGGGGTCGAGGACGCCATCGGGGCGGCGCGGATGGCGATGCCGGGCCGCAGCGGCGGCACCAAGATCGGCACGAGCCTGGCGCGGTTCCTCGAGCGCTACGGTGCCGCGCTCGACCCCTCCACAGTGACGATCATCGCCAGCGATGGCTGGGACACTGGCGATCTGGAGGTGCTCGAGCGGGCGATGCGAAGCCTCAAGCGCCGGAGTGCGCAGGTGATCTGGCTGAACCCCTTAGCCGGCAGCCCCGGATACCGACCGAGCGCCGCCGGTATGAAGACCGTACTACCCTTTGTAGATGTGTTCGCGCCGGCTCACAACCTCGACAGTCTGAGGGCTCTCGAGGGCCACCTCTAGAGAGCTCCGGTGATCGCTGCAGTGGTACTGGCAGGTGGGGAGAGCCGCCGCATGGGGCGGCCCAAGCTCCTGCTGGAGCACGGCGGGAAGACGCTCCTGGCCGGAGCGGTCGAGCGGGCCGGCCGGGTCGCCGACAGGGTGATCGCGGTGGTGGGTGCCTACGGTGACCTCTACCGACCCGAGGCCGAGTGGGCAGGTGCCACGGTGGTGGACAATCCCGAGTGGCCCGAAGGTCTCGCCTCCTCCCTACGGGCGGGAGTCTCCTCCCTAGGTGAGGCGACCGAGGCCGCGCTGGTGATCCTTCCAGACCAGCCGTTTATCACCTCCGGCCATCTCGAGGCGCTGATTGCGAGATACCGGGAGACGGACGTTCCGCTAGTTTTCTCCCGTTACCACAGCACCCTCGGGCCACCGGCGCTGATCGCCCGCCCGCTCTTCCCCAACGTCCTAAAGCTCCGTGGCGACAGGGGGGCCAAGGCGCTCGCTGGTGGCTCAGGGCCCTACGCCGAGGTCACTCTCCCCGACGGGCGCGATGTGGATACTCCTACCGATCTCGATTGGCTGGATACCTAAGCTAGTCGATCCTGAAAAAGCCTGTCGTCAGGGCTATCCGGTAAGTGGCAAATGTTAATGGTCGCATTGACACTCTTTACGGCACGCGCATAGGACCAAGCCCCATACCACTGACGATATCCCAGGCACGTCACAAGACCGGTTCCAGGCACTCGCTGACACCCAACAAATATCCACTCGACAGCTGGAGCAGTCGCTGGGTCAGGTGGGGCAGGCCGCAGGATATAGCGGGGTAGACGACGGTGTGCTGCCCCGTCAGAGGCGAATATCCGCTGATACGCCTCCACATCAACATGCCGCAGCGCACAGCCCCAAACACCACGCACCTTCTCATCAAAGCCATCCCATTCTGACCCTAGCGCTACTATCTCACCTTCACCAAGCGCCTGGACTTTCAATTCAGGACCTCTATAAGGTGGGGGGTCGTGGTGTGAGATTATCTCACACCACGACCAAGTGGGACTTAGGTCTGAAGTTGATTCTCCGGTGAGCTTTGAAGGTCGCAATGGGCGGGTTTCAATCCCCTACTAAGCGGGGCTTGGGTTGGAAGTACCCATGCCCGCGCGGGGGATCCCCTTATTGTGTCGTCACCTCGATCAACACGGATGACGAGCAGTTGTTTGTCGTTCTGGACTCCCCCGCCACCGCGTCCACGCATGCGCCATAGTAGTACGTTCCGGTGGTCGACGGTGCCGTCCTCGTATCCCCACCAACGGTTTGCTTCCCCGAAGCAGCAAGCGCCTTCACCGCGTCCGTGCCCACCTCCGTGTCCGATGTCGAGATCGTCGCGTCTGTAGACCGGTAGTAGCGCAGCGTCGTAGCTAGCGCGTCACCGCTCCCAGCGTTCCGCACCCCTGCCCAAAGTCGGAAGGTCCCTCCCGGATGAAGGCCGTAGAGGCTGATAGGGTTGGTAAAGGCGAAGACTCTGTAGACTATTAGGTCTGGAGCGGCAACGGTTACGGTAGGGGTTTCTTTCGGAGCCGGCGGTACGGTAGGGGTTTCTTTCGGAGGCGGTGATGGCTGGTGCCCGCCGCAAGCCGCAAGCCCAGCGCAAATCATCACGATAAGCCCAATAGACACGATAGACACAAGTTTGTGTGAACGAGTCCAATAGGGTGTGGTTGGCCCAGTTTGGGGCATGAGAAGAGGGAGCGCTGGTGAGCGCCCCCGCCAAGTCCAGTATTTATTGTGCGCTAGCTCAAAGCAGCTGCCCTGACTCTGTACACGAGCCCGTGACCTCATTAGTTGAATTGTTGAGTTGCCTCTTCTCAGTCTATCGCGGGGGTGAACCGGGGCCATTCAACAACAAGTTTAGCATCGTATCCAGAAGAGAGACGCGCCGCGATTGTCCCTTTCGTCAAGCGGTCTCAATTCGCAGACCAGCGAGAGTACCGCTTCACCATATCGACTACCGGCAAGCCGAAGAAGCAGGTGCTGTGTCTGCCCGTTTCTGACGACCTTCGCACCCTAGCCGAGACGGGAGACTCGTAAGGAGATGCCCCCGCCACGCTTTCCGCATCGTTGACAGCCGCCGACGGTCTCGAGTAGCCTGAAGACCTACACCCCCTGCCTGCTTCGGCGGCAGGGCGCAAGGCTGCCTTGCGGCAGCCTTAGCTTTTTATGGGGATGGCCCCTCATTCGTACCAACGTATACATCGACGGCCTCAATCTGTACTACCGTGCCCTGCGGGGGGACGCCGTACCGCTGGCTGGACGTCGGGAAGCTGGCGCGGCCATTGCTGCCCCGGCACGACATAGGCCGGATACGCTACTTCACCGCCCTCGTCGCCAACCGACCCGGCGACCCCACGCAGACGCAACGGCAGCAGGCTTATCTTCGCGCCCTACAGACCGTACCTAGCCTGAGCATCCACTACGGGCACCTCCTCGCCAAGAGGAAGCGCAGGCCGTTGGCAGCACCAGCCACTTGGACCGCCTCGTCCCACGCCCTTGAAGTCGCTCCTCACGCGACGCTCCAGACCTCTTCTTCGCGCAACCACTCACCGAAGGAGTAGCAGGTCAGACGGATGGCGAGCCCCTCTGCAACTCCCCTACCCTACCGGGGCCGGGTTTGACCCCCATCCGCACCTCGATTTACGATCAGGTCACGCTCCCTGGGGAAATCCGCCGGGGTCGAGAAGGTGGCACACGGCTTATGGATATCGTCTGTATCGGAGAGGCCCTCATCGACTTTAAGGACCGCGGACGGCTCGCCTTCCAGGGCTATGTTGGTGGTTCACCGCTCAACGCCGCCGTGAGCGCCTCGAGGCTTGGCGGTGACGTCGGTTTCGCCTCACGGGTCTCCACCGACCGGTTCGGCACAGCCATAGTCGAGCACCTGCGCGATAACGGCGTCGACACCACGTTGGTGGAACGCAGCGACGACCCCTCGACCCTGGCCTTCGTCTCCGAACGGGGCGGTGAGAACCACTTCAGCTTCCTAGGCAGCGGTGCCGCCGACACCCGCTACGATCCCAGGCCCCGCCCCCGCCTCCCCGACACCGTCCGTTTCGTGCAGTTCGGCTCCATCAGCCTGCTTCAGGAGCCGACCGCCAGCTCCGTAAGCGACACCGTGGCGTTCCACTCGGGCCGCGCTACCACGGTGTTCGATCCCAACATCCGCCCCGCCCTCATCCCGGACCGGGAGGCCTATCTGGAGCGCCTCGGGGGCTGGCTCGCGCTCGCTACGCTCGTCAAGACAAGCGATCGGGATCTGCGCTGGCTCGCCCCAGAAACCGACCCGCTCACCACCGCCCGGGACTGGCTCCCGCCCGGCCCCCCGGGGGGGGGCGGTGCCCCCCCCGAAAAGGGGGGGGGCCTGGCTCCCCCCCGGGCGCGGCCCCGAGGCGGTGGTCGTCACCCGCGCAGAAGAGGGAGCGGTCCTGCTCCGCCTCGGTCGGCTGCCCATCGAGGTGGCGGCGCCTGCAGTCGAGGTGGTGGACACCATCGGCGCGGGTGACATCTTCACCGGCACCCTCATGGTCGCCCTGGCCGAAGCCACCGCCCCGCTGGAGGAGCTCTCAGGCGCGGCCTGGCTCGGCGCGCTCCGCCTCGCCGCAACCGCAGCGACGCTCAGTTGCACTCGCGAGGGGGCCGATCCACCCTCCCGCGCAGAGGTCGACAGCTACTTGAGGCCGGGTCGAGGTGGCTAGCGCACCCGCTCAGGCGGGACCCAAGAGGTAGCAACCGAACTTCACCGGTCCCCAGGGGTGGCGGGCCGCCTTAACTTCGCCTCCAGGATCCCCCTCGTCAACTGCGGATTGGCCTTGCCCCCGGTCTCGCGCATCACCTGGCCCATGAAGAAGCCGAGCAGGCCGGTCTTGCCCTGGCGAAAGACCTCGACCTTCTCGGGGTTGGCTTCGAGCACCCGGGTGATGACCGACTCGAGGGCGCTGGCGTCGCTGACCTGGGTGAAACCGCGCGCCGCGACGATGGCATCGGGATCGCCCTCCCCCGCCAGCATCCCCTTGAGGACCTCCTTAGCCGCCCGCGAAGAGAGGGCATTATCGTCCACCAGCGCCACCAGCCGAGCGAACTCGGCGGGGCCGAAGGGCAGCTCTGAGAGCGGGATCACCTTCGCCACCCGCAAGAGTTCGTTCACTACCCAGTTCGCCAGCGAGGCGGGGGAGCCTTGGTGGGCGAGGGCCTCCTCGAAGAAGTTCGCCAGGTCACTGTTCCCAGCTAAGAGGGCGGCCTCGTTCCGGCTAAGCTCCAGGGCGCTGTAGCGCTCGAAGCTCGCCCGCTGCTCGGCCGTGAGGGCCGCCACCGGGTCCGGGGCCTCGCCGGGAGGGCTCGCTTGTGCCCCCCCAGACTTGGTCGGGTCGTCCCTGCGGACTTCGCCCCCAGCGTTCCAGCTACTGCGCAGGGTGATGATGCGATTGAACACCAGCCCCACAGGCGCCGAACTCTTCGGATCGCGCCAGAAGTAGCCGAGGCGCTCGAACTGGTAGCGGGTCTCGGCTGAATCGTGCGCCACGCTCGGCTCGACGAAGCCGTGGCAGACGGTTAGCGACTCCCGGCTGGCGTCTCCGCCTAAGGGAGGGTCGGGGCTCGGGACCCGGAACAGGCGATCGTAGAGCCGGAACTCCGCCGGGAGGGCCGAGGGTGCCGCCAGCCAGTGGATAGCTCCCGCTATCCTGCGGCCGGGGGGGTTGACGCCCAGGCTGTCGGGATCGTAGCTACAGCGCAACTCGAGGAGTTCACCCTCCTCATCCCGGACGACCTCGTCACAGCGGATCAGGTAGGCGTGGCGCAGCCTCACCTCCGCTCCGGGCGAGAGCCGACGCCAGCCCGGCGGCGGATCCTCGCTGAAATCGTCGCGCTCGAGGTAGAGCTCCCGGGCGAAGGGAAGTTCGCGCGAGCCCCGATTTGGGACATCGGGCGGCCAGTAGGGGGCGGCGAGCCGCTCGACCTTCCCCCCGGGGTAGTTGCTAAGTACCGCCCTGAGCGGTCTGGTCACCGCCAGCACCCGAGGTGCGTGCCGGTTGAGGTCGTCGCGAATGGTGTACTCGAGGAGCCCGAGGTCGGCGACGCTGTTGGTCTTGGTCACCCCCAACCGGTCGACGAACTCCCGGATCGCCGCCGGCGTCACCCCGCGGCGCCTGAGCGCCGCCAAGGTGGGCATGCGGGGGTCGTCCCAACCCTCCACCAAGCCGCTCTTGGCCAGGGGGGTGAGCAGGCGTTTGGACATCACCGCGTGCTCGAAATTGAGGCGGGCGAACTCGTACTGGTGAGGCCTCGGGGGCTCGAACAGCTCATCGACAAGCCAGTCGTAGATCTCGCGGTTGTTCTCGAATTCCAGCGAGCAGAGGCTGTGCGTCACCCCCTCGATGGCGTCGGAGAGCGGGTGGGCGAAGTCGTACATGGGGTAGACGTGCCAGCGGTCGCCGGTGCGGTAGTGAGGCTCGTGGAGGATCCGGTAGAGGATGGGGTCACGCATGATCATGTTGGGCGAGGCCATGTCGATCTTCGCCCTCAGTACGTGCGCCCCCTCCGCGAACTCGCCTCTGCGCATGCGGTCGAACAGCTCGAGACTCTCGGCTGCCGATCGGCTCCGGTAGGGACTCTCCCGACCCGGCTCGGTTACGGTGCCGCGGTACTCGCGGATCTCCTCCTCGGAGAGGCTGTCCACATAGGCCTTGCCGACCTCGATCAGGCGCACCGCCATGGCGTAGAGTTCGTCGAAGTAGTCCGAGGCGAAGAGGACATTCTTCCAGCTGTAGCCGAGCCAGCGGATGTCTTCCTGTATCGCCTCGACGCAGACGGGGTCGGCGGTGGTCGGGTTGGTGTCGTCGAAGCGGAGGTTGACGTAGCCGCCGTAGTCCCTCGCCACCCCGAAGTTTAAGCAGACCGCCATGGCGTGGCCGATATGCAGGAAGCCGTTCGGATCCGGGGGGAAGCGGGTGACGATCTCGCTGTGGAGCCCTGCAGCTATCTCCCCATCGATCAACTTGGTGATGAAGTTGGGACGCACCGAGCGCTCGTCGTCGGCGGGGATCAAGGGGCTGGAAGGGGTATCGATCATCGCTGCCTCGCAGGCGGGAGCTACCTCCCGGCACTAGAGGTGAGGGTAGCAACTAGGAACCGCTATAGGCAAGGGGCTCCCCTGTCTCGCACCGTCCGTCACCTCTCTGGAGATTCGGTCGTAATGATTAAGACGATCTCACAATACCTCTGGTCGAGTAGCAAACGACGTGATTCTCGCGTGGTATTGGGTGCAGCTGACCTCCATCGATGCTTTCGCGAGAACCTCAGCCCCTAGGTCGGCACGCCGAGAGCAGCTTGAAGCGGGTCCGGGTCTCGGGGACCGAGTCCGGCCCCCTGCTCGGCGAGGCTGCCCCCGACCCGGCCGCTGGCGGTTACCCTCGCTGCCGGGGCGCCACGCCCGGGCCGAACCTGCGAGTCGGGGTGCGGCGAGACCGCGGGGACCGACCTTAAGCGTAGAGTGGAGGTATGAAGATAAGAGATCTACTGGTTGGGAGCGTACTCGCGCTAGTGGCGCAGGCGTTCGCTGCGGAGTGTGCGGAGTGGAACACGCGGCACTTCTTCGAGTCAGCCACCCTGGAACAGGTGGCCGAATGCCTTGCTGCTGAGGCGGGGGTGAACGCCCGGGATGAGTATGGCAGCACCCCCCTGCACAGTGCGGCTGGGCATAATGCCGACCCTGCCATCGTCGCAGCCCTGATAGCTGCCGGGGCAGAGGTAGATGCTCGAGACGGGGACGGCTGGACTCCCCTGCACCTTGCGGCCCTGCTCACCGACAACCCCGCTACCATCAAGGCCTTGATGGACGCTGGGGCAGAAGTGAACGCTCGAGACGGGGACGGCGACACCCCCCTGCACCTTGCGACCTGGGGCAAAGCCAACCCCGCCATCGTTGCAGCCTTGGTGACCGCCGGAGCAGAGGTGAATGCTCGAGATGGGGACGGCCGCACCCCCCTGCACAGTGCGGCCGGGCACAATGCCGACCCCGCCACCGTCACAGCTCTGATAGCTGCTGGAGCAGAGGTGAACGCTCGAGATGGGGACGGTCACACCCCCCTGCACCTTGCGACCTGGGGCAAAGCCAACCCCGCCATCGTTGCAGCCTTGGTAGCCGCCGGAGCAGAGGTGAATGCTCGAGATGGGGACGGCCGTACCCCCTTGCACCTTGCAGCCCTGCTCACCGACAACCCCGCCATCATTGCAGCCCTGACCGATGCCGGGGCGTGGGTGGACGCCTGGGACAACTACGGCCTGACTCCTCTGCACCTTGCGGCTCTGCTCACCGACAACCCCGCAGTGATCGCGGCCCTGCTGGACGCCGGGGCGGACGCGGCTGCCCGAGATGATGATGGCAAGATTCCCTGGGACTACGCCAGAGAGCGCGAGGGACTCCACGGCACTGATGCCTACTGGCGACTACGTGAAGGGCGCTTCAGGTAACGTTGGGAGCCCCTGCCGACCCACCGGTGTTGAAATGGGATATCACCGTGCCTTGAGCGACACAAACGTTTCGACCTGCCACCGTGCGAAGCGTACACTAGCAGCTTTGGAAGCTGGTGGACGCCCAGTGAACCGCGTCACCCAGGGTATTTGGAGGCAAGCATGCACAGCCTGAATCGGCGATTCCAGCTCCTGGTCATCGTCGGCGGGGAATCGTGAGCGGCACCATGCTCGCCGGGGTGTTCTTCGGGGAAGGGGTCCTCGAACTGCAGCCGCGTCCCCTGCCCACCCTTCCGGCAGCCGACTGGGTGATCGTGGAGAACGAGGGCTGCGGGGTGTGCGGCACCGACCTGCACATCCTGTCGGTCCCCCCCAGCTTCGTGGCTGTTCCGGGGACCATTCTGGGTCACGAGTTCATCGGCAGGGTGGTCGAGGTCGGTGCAGAGGTCAGGGAGGTGGCGCCGGGGGACCGCGTCGCGGTGGCTGCCAATCTGACCTGCGGCCTATGCCGCTACTGCAAGGCCGGCAAGAGTCTCTACTGTGAGAACTGGACCACCATAGGTATCGATCGCGATGGGGGATTCGCGCGCTACAGCGCCGCCCCGGAACGGGCCCTGCACCGGATCTCCCCCGAGGTGCCCTTCGAGGAGGCGGTGTGGACCGAGCCGCTCTCGTGCGTGGTCAACAGCACCGACAGGCTGGCCATCCAACCGGGGCAGACGGCGGTCGTCATCGGGGCAGGGCCGATCGGCGCCCTGCACGGGATGATGTTCGCTGCCGCTGGTGCCCACGTGATCATCGCCGACCTCACCCCCTTCCGGCTCGAGGTCGCCGCCGCAGCGGGCCTACACACCACCGTCGATGCTCACAGCGAGTCCTTGCGAGAGTGCGTCATGGACCTCACCAACGGGCTCGGCGCGGAGGTGGTGGTGGACGCCGTCGGCAACCAGTTCGGGGCGGTGCTCGAACTCGCGGCGATGGAGGCGAGTATCGCACTGTTCGGACTCAACGAGCGCGCCCTGCCCACCGTCCGGCAGTGGGACATCACCCGCAAGCAACTCACCATCTTCGGCAGCTTCGTCGGTGCCTCTACCTTCCCCCGTGCCATTCAGATCCTGGAGAGCGGGGCACTCAAACCCTCAGTCCTCAATACCATGACCCTGCCGCTGCCGGAGCTGCTGTCCGGGATCGAGGCCGCGCGTCGCGGCGAGGCGGTCAAGGTCCTGGTCCTGCCGGAGTAACTGGCATGCGCCATTCCCCAGTGGGCTGGAGGGTCGCGTCGCCCTGGTGGGTTTTGCGGAGACGCGCCCTTCGACTCCTGCGGAGTCTCCCTGACGGACTCGCCGAGCTGCCGGAGCTCCAAGAGCGCAGGGGCTTGAGGGGGCTCCTCCCGCAGGATGAAGGTCCATCTTGGCTGTAGTACCCCCTTGAGAGCTACCTGAAGCGCCCTTCGTTCAGTCGCCAGTAGGCATCAGTGCCGTGGAGTCCCTCGCGCTCTCTGGCGTAGTCCCAGGGAATCTTGCCATCATCATCTCGAGCAGCTGCGTCTGCCCCGGCGTCCAGCAGAGCGGCAATTACTCCCGGGCTACTGCTGAACCGGGCCGCAAAGTGCAGCGGGGTCCAGCTATGTCCATCCCGGGCGTTTACTCTCGCCCCGGCTGCCAGCAGGGCCTCGATCACCGCCGGGTTGTCGTTCGACCGGGCTGCATTATGCAGCGGGGTCCAGCCATTCACCTCCCGGGCGTTTACTCTCGCCCCGGCTGCCAGCAGGGCTGCGACGATAGCGGAGTCGCTATTCGATTCGGCCGCATCGTGCAGCGGGGTCCAGCCTCCACCATCCCGAGCATCTACCTCGGCACCAGCAGCGACCAGAGCTTCGATGATAGTCGGACTGGTGCTGGACTGGGCCGCATTATGCAGCGGGGTAGAGCTATATTCGTTCCGGGCATCTACTCTCGCCCCGGCATCGATCAGGGCGGCGATCAGGGCCGGGTTGGTGCTGGCTAGAGCTGCGTAGTGCAGGGGGGTGCGACCATACGCGTCTCGAGCGTTCACCCCCGCCTCAGCAGCAAGGCATCCGACCACCTGTTCCAGGCTGGCCGCTTCGAAAAAGTCCGGGGTGTTCCACCGGGCACACTCCCCAAACACCTGGGTCGCTAGCGAGAGTACGCCCCAAGCTAGTAGGTATCTCATCTTCATACCTCCATCCTATGCCCCCGGCCCGATGGCGAGTCGGACCTGACGAGTCCGTCCTCAGAACTCTTTACCGACTGTAGCGCAATCTGGCGACTTGTGTGGACAGGCACCGAGGGTGACTGCCGGCCTGTTGCATTATGGAGGAGATCTCGAACCTGCCCTTAGCCGTCGGGCACTCCCGGGGCCGGTCAGCGGGCGCCGCAGGCCTGCAGGGACGCCTGCATATGCCCACGGGATTCCGCAGCGATCACGCAGCACTGCTCGAGCGTGGTCCCCTTGGCCTTGGTGCCGATGACCTCGAGGTTTAGGGGGCCAGCGTAGCCGTGGTCATGCAGGGTGGCGACGTAGCCGACCAGGTCGATGTCACCGCGGCCGTTGGTCTGCTCCTCCGGTTCACCAGGTCCCTCCTGCCGACCCTTGCAATCGCGGATGTGGACGTGCTTGATCCGCGAGATGACCGCCCCGAGGGCTTCGACCGCATCCTCGCCGGCGCGGTGGATATGTGACGGGTCCATGTCGAGGCCGAAGGCGGGTGAGGTGATGGCCTCGAGGACGCGCAGGCTCGTGGGGGTGTTGTAGATAGCCGCCCCGACATGCGCCTTGACACAGAGCGTCACCCCGTAGTGCTCTGCCCTGGCGGCCAGTCTGCCGAGCGAGTCGATCGAGGCCTGCAGGCTCCCCTCATTATCGGACTCGCCGCCAGGACCGCAGTTGACGACAGGGATGCCGATCTCGGCGGCGGCCTGGAAGGCCTGCTCCATGAGGTCCGGATCCTGGCTCGACTGCTCCATCGCCAGTAGCTCCAGTCCGTAGGCCCGCGAGAGGCCCTGGATCTCCGAGACCTGATCGCGCCAACGGGTCAGGTCCAAATGATCGCTCATGAGCGGGATCGCCGAAAGCTCAATGCCGTCGTACCCGGACGCGGCCAAGTACTTGAAGGCGGTCTCCATGTCGAAGCTGCCGAAAAGGAGCGAGTTCGCACCTAGTTTCATCTGCCTCTCCCTATCCTTCGCTGCGCGACTCCGCCTGGATACGGATCGCCGTTTTCAAGTCGCCTATGTGGAGGGTGTCGTAGGCCTGCTGCGAAGTCTTGAATGGCCCCAACCCCTGGTAGCCATGCCAGTCTCCTTGGGTGTATATCGGGGCGGTCAGACCGGTCTCGCACTCACGCTTCTCGATCCACGCCTCCATCCGGCTCGTGAGCAGCGCCACCACCTCAGGTTCACTCTCAGCCAGGTTGCTATTCTCTTCGGGGTCGCGAATCAGATTGTAGAGCTCGACCTCAGGCTTAAAGTGGAAGTCGGGCTCGAGCGCTCGGATCAACTTCCACTCCGGGGTGCGCCAGCCGTGCTTGCGCATCCAGGTGCACTCGGTGACATAGAACTCGCTTTCGAACGATGGCTCCTCACCCCGCACCAGCGCCATCAGGCTACGCCCGTCGAAGCGCTTCTCGCTGGGCCAGTCGATCTCGTCGGGATCGAGGTTGGCCAGGTCGAGCAGGGTCGGCAGCAGATCCTTGTGCTGGTTGTAGCCGGCCACGCGCAGACCCGCCGGTATCCGGGGCGGATAGCGGAGGATGAGCGGGACGTGCAAGACGTTGTCGTAGATGCCGTGGTGGTCGAACCAGCACTCATGGTCGTAGAGGGTCTCGCCATGATCGCCATTGATCGCAACGATGGTCTCGTCCAGGATGCCATAGGTCTCGAGGGCGGTAAAGATCGTCCGGATGCAGGCGTCCATGTAGGCGATGGCCCCGTCGTACTGAGCGATCACATAGTCTTTATCGGTGATACCGGGCGGCATCCAGGAGGCAAAGAAGTCCCCGAACGGCTTGAAGTTCATAACCGGCTCCATGGACCTGTTGCTGGGATCGGTCTCGTCACCGTGGTAGAACATACGCTCGTACGGCTCGGGCGGGAGGTAGGGAGCGTGCGGATCCAGATGTCGCAGGAAGAGGAAGAAGGGCTCGCCATTCTCAACTAACCGCTCAAGCTCCCGCAGGCTCACCTCGTTCAGATTCTGTGCCTTGGGGCTGCGACCCTGATCCCAGCTTCCCCATGAGAGGTAGTCCAGATAGCGGTCGAAGCCCCTCGAACTGGGATTTCCGGTGAAGCCGACGCTGGTGGTGTCGTAGCCGAAGCCCCTGAGGATCTCAGCAGCTGTCAGAATCTCGCTGCGGACCGGCCCCCGGTGCCTTAGCGCCACCACCTGGGTGCCGAAGCAGTCCATGCCGGTCAGCATCGAGGCGTAGGCGCTGGTGGTGGGAATGTGGGCGCTGTAGGTTCGCTCGAACAGCGCCCCGCCCTGGGCGAAGCGGTCCAGGTGGGGCGTAGTCTGCCGAGAGTATCCGTAACAACTCATATGGTCAGCACGCAACGAGTCGATGCCCATCAGAACGATGTTGGGGGGGCGGTCCTTGGCCATGATCCTCTCCTTACCTAACCGATTAGCCAGTCTACTGTGACGCCCCCTACTGTCGAGCAGGGGCGGACGCAAGTAAGATCTAGCGCCCAGTGCCAGCCGGGAGAGCGTTGCGACGTTCGAGACCGGCCGACGGCGCGTCGACTCTAGGGAGGTCGCACCCGAGCATCCTCTCACCGATTAACCGAGGTCGCTCAGGGTCACAGCATGCTGCGGGCCACCGATAACCGGGGCTTTCGGAGAGCGGTTCGAAGGTGCGTGGCGGCGGATCCAGCCTCCACCTTCGATCTGCGAGTTGGTATCCTGTCCGGGACCGCATGAGCAGCCACGCCTAGCCAAGGAGATGAGACCCCGTTGCGAAAGTTGATCACCGCAGAATCTGTAACCGAAGGGCACCCGGATAAGCTCGCGGACCGTATCAGCGACAGCGTGCTCGACGCCATCCTCACCACCGACCCGTACGCGCGGGTGGCTGCGGAAACCATCCTCACTACCGGCCTCGCGCTCATCACGGGCGAGATCTCCTGCCACGGCTACGTCGATTTTCAGGAGATCGTACGCAAGGCCGTACGGGAAGTCGGTTACACTGACAGCAGCTACGGGATCGACGCCGATCACAGCGCCGTGCTGATCGCCGTCAATGAGCAATCGCCCGACATCGCCCTCGGCGTGGACGCAGCGCAAGAGTCTTCATCTGGAGACGCCTTCGACCGGCTCGGGGCGGGAGATCAGGGCCTCATGTTCGGTTACGCTACGGTGGAGACACCCGAGCTGATGCCGCTTCCGGTCAGCCTCGCCCACCGACTCGCCTCCCGACTCGCCGAAGTCCGCAAGACCGGCCTGCTCCCCTATCTGCGGCCCGACGGCAAGACCCAGGTCACTATCGCCTACGAGGGTGACCACCCGGTGGAGGTGGCTGCGGTGGTCCTCTCGGCGCAGCACGCGCCCGAGATCGACCAGGAGACCCTGCGCCGGGACCTCGAGGGGTCGGTGATCCGCGAGACCATAGCTGAGGAGTTGCTCACGGTCGATACGGCCCTCTACATCAACCCGACCGGTCGCTTCGTAGTGGGGGGGCCGCAGGCCGACGCAGGCTTGACCGGACGGAAGATCATCGTCGACACCTACGGTGGTGCCGTGCCCCACGGCGGCGGGGCCTTTAGCGGCAAGGATCCTACAAAAGTGGACCGGAGTGCCAGTTACTTCGCCCGCTACATCGCGAAAAATGTCGTGGCGGCCGGCCTAGCACAGCGCTGTCAGGTGCAGCTGGCCTACGCCATCGGAGTAGCGCACCCGATCGGTATGTATGTCGACTCCTTCGGCACCTCAAGTCTCGGTGACGAGAACCTGAGCGAACTCATCCGGCGCACCTTCGACGCCAGACCTGCTGCCATCATCAAGCAGCTCGACCTCCGACGACCGATCTACACAGCGACCAGTAGCTACGGACACTTTGGACGGGGCGGATTCCCCTGGGAACGGACCGATGTGGCGGAGCGGCTCCGCAAGGAGGCGCTGACGCTGAGCTTAAGGCCGGGCCGCTAGCCGATTCCCCTGGCGAGGCCTTCCGGCAAACTGACAGGAGGCGACCGACAACCTCGCTCGAGGCTTAAGTGGCCGGGCCGCGAACGCCCTCCCGATCAGGAGATTTCGGGAGCACGCCTGGCTACCTTAAGATCTGCCCACAACCCCTTTGTGGTCTCGGTCAACCCTTATACCGCTTCTCACCTCGGAGACCGCTATCATCCAAACAAGACACTCTCGACTTGGAGTGATACCCATGCAACGAACGCTTCCCATCCTCCTGCTAGCGAGCCTGTTGGCGGGTGCGGCGTGGGCTCAGAGACCCGGGCAGCAGGCCCCCGATTTCACGCTGGTCGACCAAGAGGGCCAAGTCGTCACGCTTAGGGATTTTGCAGGCAAGCCCGTGGTCCTCAACGCCTGGGCCAGCTGGTGCGCGTTCTGCATCGAGGAGATCCCGCTCTTCCAGCAGGTGCACGATGCCGTCAATCTGGATGGGACCCGGGTCACCTTCCTGTTGGTGAACCTAGCCGAGGACTTCGGGGTGGCCACGTCATTCCTTAGCGAGGAGGTCGACACCACACTCCGGTCGCTTTACGACCCGAGCCAGCAGCAGAAGGAGCGGTTCGCCGATGTCGACTTCGACAGCACCCGCAACCTGCTCACCAGGACCTACCGGGTTCGCGGCATGCCGACCACCTTCTTCATCGGTGCGGATGGGTCGATCTCCAGTGTCAAGATCGGTCCCCTTACCGCCGGAGAACTCGCCAGCCACCTCGCAGGGTTGGGGGTGGAGTGGACCCCATGAGCGACATCCCCCGGAACAACGGGGCCACGCCCAGAGGCCTCACTGTCCGCTGGCACCTCACCTTTCACAGCCTGGCATTCGTATTGGGCCTCGCAGCAGTGTTCGTCGCACTCGGATTCAGCGCCGGGCTAATTAGCAATCTCCTGTTCGATTTCGGCGACATCATTCGGATCGCGGCCGGGGCGTTTCTGGTGCTAATGGGGCTGCTCATGCTCAGGCTCATCCCCATCCCCTTCCTGGAGCGCGACATGCGGATGCATATGCAGAACAAACCCACCGGGTATGCCGGTTCAGCCCTAGTCGGAGTCGCCTTCGCCGCTGGCTGGACCCCCTGCATCGGGCCGATCCTGGCCGGAATCCTGGGCATCGCCGCCACCACCGGTGGTGCGGGACAGGGCGGACTCCTGCTCGGATTCTACGCGCTGGGATTCGCCGTGCCGTTCCTGGTCTTTGCGCAGCTCCTCACCGCCTGGAAGGTGCTCAGGCGCTACGCCGGTGTCATCGAGAAGATCGGTGCGGTGCTGCTCATCCTGGTCGGCGCTCTGCTACTCACGGGAGCGGTCAACGCGTTCGCCCCCTACCTTGCCAGCCTCGGTAGCCTCGAGGGTGCCGTGCTCGGCGGTGCCAGCACACCCACCCTGGGGGTAGCCTTCCTGGCCGGCGTGCTCTCGTTTCTCTCCCCCTGCGTACTGCCAATCCTCCCCTCGTTCCTCGGGTATCTCACCGGAATGAGTATCGACCAACTCATGGAGCGGGTGCAGGTGCCTGCCTGAATCATCCCCCGGTTTCAGGGCCTGCGGCTCAGGGCAGGCGCACGGCCGGGTGCACCCCACACGGGCCACCAACTCTGCAACCAGAACGCCGACCGGTAGCAGGTCCTGATGTCATACGGCCTAGAGTTCCCGGAAGATCCGGAGACCGCAACCTGCCCGGCGCCACCAACCAAGCGACCCCCATGGAGCCAGCTTCGCCGTTACGACGCTGCCACCGCTTGGCTGGCAAGTACCCTGCTTGTCAAGTGGTCCGGCACAGGGGCGTGGTGATCGAACTTCAGGCTGAACGCCCCCCGACCGCCGGTCATCGAACGCAGGTCCGGGGAGTAGCTCTGGATCTCGGCCATCGGCACGTGGGCACTGACGACCGAAACCGAGCCCTCGGCGTCCATACCGAGAATCCGACCCCGGCGCGTATTCAGGTCGCTGATGACGTCGCCCGTGTAACGGTCGGGCACCCGCACCTTCAGCAGTGCAACCGGCTCAAGGAGCACGGGGCGGGCCTGCTGCATCGCCTCCTCGAAGGCGCTGGCCGCAGCGATCTGAAATGCTATATCCTTGGAGTCGACCGGGTGGCTCTTGCCGTCGTAGATCGTGACCCTGACGTCCATCACCTGGAAGCCGCCCAGCACCCCCTCGGCCAGCGCGGCGCGGATCCCCTTCTCGCAACTGGGAATGAACTGGCTGGGAATGGCACCGCCGACGACCTCGTTCTCGAACTCGAAACCGCCCCCCTTAGGCAGCGGCTCGACCCGGAGCACTACCTCGGCAAACTGACCGGCGCCGCCGGTCTGCTTCTTGTGACGGTAACGAGCATTCCCCCTGCCGGTGATGGTTTCCCGGTAGGCGATGGTGGGGGTGGCGGTGGCGACCTCGACGTTCGAGCGCTCCTTGAGTACGTTCACCGCCACCTCGAGGTGGACGTGACCCATCCCCCACAGCACCGTCTCGTTGGTCTCGGCGTTGCGCTCCAACTGCAGTGTCGGATCCGCCTCGAGCAGCTTCGAGAGGCCTTCACCCAATTTGTGCTCATCCGACCTGGTTCTCGGGGTGAGGGCCAACGCCATGACCGGAGAGGGGAAGCGGATCGGGGCGAGCATAAAGCTGGCATCCCGGGTGGCCAGGGTGTCCCCCGTACGGATCGCTTCGACCTTGGTAACAGCACCGATCTGGCCCGCTGTAAGCTCCCTGACCTCCTTGAGATCCTTGCCGTGAGGGATGTAGAGGTGTGCAGCCCGCACATCCTCCTCTTGATTGACGTCGTAGACGGTGTCGCCCGTCTTGAGACTCCCCGACAGCACCCGCATGATCGAGACCTTACCCATGTAGGGGTCCACCACCGTCTTGAATACCCGAGCGCTGAACGGTTGTCCCTCACCCAGAACCGGAGGGTCACCCGATAGGGTCGGCAGCGGGGCGTGATCCTCGACCCGGCGAACTCCCTGAGTCATGAAGTCGAGGAGCAGACTCACCCCTATCAGTTCGGTCGACGAGGTCAGCAGCACCGGGGTGAGTTCATTGGCCCGAACAGCGGCATAGAACGCGGCGAGCAGTTCGTCGTCGCCGATAGCCTCATCCTCGAGGAATTGCAGCATCAGATCATCATCGGTCTCGACGATGGCCTCGACCAGTCGGTCGCGGTATTCCTGGGCCACGCCGGCCACCTCGTCGGGGACCGGCGTCTCCTGGGGCTCACCGTCGGTCCAGATGTACGCCTTCATGGTCAGCAGATCGACGACCCCTCGGAAGTCCTCTGCCTGACCGATCGGCAGCTGGATGGCGGCGATATTACCTGGGAGGCTCGATTCGATAGCGGCCATGGTTCGGAAAAAGTCGGCGTTTTCTCGGTCCATCTTGTTGATCACGAGCAAAGTGGAGAGTTCGCGCTCACTCGACGAGGTCCACACTCGCTCGGTGCCGACCTCGACACCAGAGACCGCCGAGACCAGAACGACCACTGCATCGACCGCCACCTGGGCACCCCGGATCTCGCCCACGAAGTCGGCGTAGCCGGGGGTGTCGAGCAGGTTGAATGCGTTGCTCTTCCAGGTGAAGGGGTGGATAGTGGTGTAGATCGAGATCTTGCGGCGCTTCTCCTCGGGGGTGTAGTCCGAGGCGGTGGTTCCATCCTCCACGGTGCCGAGCGCGCCGATGGCACCGGTCTGTTTGAGGACGGCTTCGACCAGCGAGGTCTTGCCTGCCCCACTATGGGAAAGCACCGCGACGTTGCGAATCTCCGACATCTCCACGTTCCTTTCGTCCAGAGGGTCCTCAAGGCCTCGATTCAAATCCGTAAAGCCTGTCTACCCGAAGTGCTGTGGGATCTGGCAAGTTTACAGAGTATAGCAGGCATGGGGCCAGGAACTGCGCGGGGGCACCCGAACGCGCCTACCAGGCGGCTCAGACCTCAACGATTAGGGGCGTTAGCCTACCCGGCGATGAGTTGCTAGACTCTGAGCGTGAAGGCAACGGCAGAACGGCTTGAGACCCGCCCGAAGCTGATCATCGGCTGGCTGGTGGCTTCCGATCTGCGCGATCCCGAGCTGCTCGAGATCTATGCGAGGGCCCGCAGCTTACTTACTGAGCAGCTGCGGGAGCAGTTTCCCATGTTCGACTGGCGGATGCCTCAGATCGAACGTCGCAACTTCGCGCCCCGGGGCTCGCTCAAGCCGCTGAACCTGCTCGAGATGGGCAGTGAGGAGAGGCTCTTCCAGCGCTGGGACTACGCCCTGGTCGTAGTCCCGAACGAACTGCAACCCAGGCGCCGCATCTCGGCTCTCGGGGTTCCGTCCAGCGCCCTCGAGGTGGCGGCTCTCTCCAGCGCCAGGCTCGGCCGCAAGGATGAGGACTTGGCCGAACGGCTGGCGGCGTTGGCCCAACACCTGCTCGGCCATCTGTTCACCCTCGAAACCCGTGACGAGGGCCCCATGCGCCCGCCCGGAGAGGTCGAGGACCTCCGGCTCTACCCCTTCCCCAAAGACCAGGAAGAGGAGTTGATCAGTATCCTCAGCTACGTGACCGATACCCGCCTTGAGGAGAGGAAACGCAGCTGGAACACCGTCAATTTCTACATCCGGAGCTTCTTCAGCGACTGGTGGGGGATCCTTAAGAGCATCGGGGGCTACCGGCCCTGGCGCATCCCGCTCTTCCTCGGCCGGCTCACGGCGACGGTAGCCGTGTCGCTGCTGCTCCTCCTGCTCACCGCCGAATCCTGGGAGGCGGGGACCCACATGCGCACGCTGTGGCTCGGAGTGGGATCGGTGGCCGCCATGATCACTGCCTGCCTGTTTATCTTTTTCGGCCAACACCTCGACCAGGTAGGGCGCGGTCGTGGCTGGAGCGAGCAGTTGGCACGCAGTCGAATCGTGCTGTTCGGCACCCTCTTGGCAGGCATGATGTCTCTGTGGGTGATGCTGTTCGCAGCCATCCTCACCTTCTCGTTTCTGCTACCAGCTTCCGTGACTTCCGGTTGGACCGGGTTCGACCCCGCAGATCTCCCCCGTGCCCGCTACGCTGCTTTCCTCGCCTCGATCGGCATCCTCGTAGCGGCCCTAGGCGGCAACCTCGAAGAGGAGGACGCTATCAAGGCCGAACTCTTTTTCGATCAGGAGGTCTAAAGTAGGGTGCTTCCGAAGTCATTCACAGGGGTTGAAGCCGTACGACGTATTATTTACGCCGCTTGCTACTTGATCCGCAGGTATAGAAAGCGGCACGCCGGTATGCCCGATCCGAGCTTGCTAACAGGGGTGGTGGCTAGGTTGAGGTATCGGAATGCAGTAGCAGAGGGGGTCACCATCTGGTGGCCGTGGGCGTGCTCTCGGCATCGGCACGAGCGTTGACATGGGTATAAACTCCTGAGTCTCAATCCTCACCTGCCCCTGAAAACGCAGGCATCTACGTGCCGCCCGACATGATCCACCGCCTGAAGCCGACCGCCGTTGCCGAGATGTGTGGCCCTCCAAATCTGGTGGGTACAGCTACTTGGAATACCACCCCCGAGAGTTCCAGCACGTCAACAGACCCCCCGCCCCCCCAAATCTGGTATGTGGAACCATCTGGAGTACCGCACCTTGGGCGGCCACTCGACTTACGGAACAGATTCTGACATCGCGGTTTCCGCGTTAAGGAGCCCTTCGCAACTTGCGATCGAAATGGAACGAGCCAGCCAGCCATACCAGCGCCAAAGCTGCAGGTATCGTCTCCGGTCCTTCTCCCGCGGCCAGATGCGCGGTCACGGCGAGGAGCAGGAGATAGAGAAACCCCGCGTATGCCAGATTCTTGAGCAAGTAAGATCTGTTGCTCAGCACTGCGGCCAGCCCTAGCAATTTGGCCATCGCTAGGGGATAGAGGATGTAGGCCGGATAGCCTAAGCGTATGAATCCCTCACGCCCCATGTCAGGGTTGAACAGTTGCATTCCCGCAGTTCCCAGCATCTGGACAGTCAGCAAACCGGTGAAGATCCTATAGAGCACCCTATCCCTGTTGCTTCGTGATTCCTCGCTCATGTCATATCCCTTCTCATGGTTTCAATCCTCACCTGCCTCTGAAGGGGGGTCGCCAAGATCTGTGTGTCCATTGACGTTTCTGTCGCTCAGGATGCGAGTGGACCTCAAGATTGCTGCCCTCAACCTGCTCCATGTAATTGACACAATGTAATATTAAGATTAGCATCAAAAGGCCGTGGCTGAAAACCCATTCGAACTCCCGGATCTCTCCGCCCTCTACACGCTCTCCCCCGAACAGATCGAGGCCTTCCGGCGAGATGGGCACATCCACCTGCCGGCCGTCTGCTCGCCCGAGGAGGTTGCAGTCTACCGAAAGGTCATCACCGAGACCGCCTACGCCGCCTTCCCCGACAAGGGGTCACTCGAGGAGCGCGATAGCGTCGGCAAGGCGTTCCTGCAAACGCTGAACCTCCGGTTCAAGAGCGACGGGGCCAGGGCCTTCGTGCTGGCGAAGCGCTTCGCCAAGATCGTGGCCGACCTGACCGGGGTCGACGGGGTGCGGATCTACCACGAGCAGGCGCTCTTCAAGGAACCTGGCGGTAGCATCACCCACTGGCACCAGGACCAGTACTACTGGCCACTGGCGACCGACAAGGCCGTGGGCTTGTGGATGCCGCTGGTCGACGTCTCACTGGACATGGGCCCGATCCGCTACGCCAGCGGCTCGCATCACGAGGGCTTCCTCGGGCAATATGCCATCTCGGACACCTCTCAGGATGTCTTCGACCGAGTCATCCAGGACCAGGGCTTCCCTATCTGGCAGGAGCCCATGAAGGCCGGCGACGCGCTCTTCCACAATGCCTGGATCCTCCACGGCGCCACATCCAACCGCTCGAGCACCATGCGCGAGGCGATGATCGTGACCTATTACCCCGACGGCACCCGGGTCGACGAGTTGAGCAACCCGAACCGGGAGAACGACGCCCGGGTCTACCTCGGAGGCAAACGGCCGGGCGAGTTGGCCGACAGCGAGCTGAACACGGTAGTGTACCAACGGTAATGGTAGCCGAAACGCCGCCGGGTACCCGGTCCCCTTGCGCAGCGCCGCTCCTCCAGCGCAGACCTGCGCCCACCGGGCTCTGAAACGGAGGTGCATCGAGGTCCAACACTAGATAACGTCCAGCAACAGGATTCGATCAAAGCCGATCAAGTTGAAAATCGATGGGAGGAAAGATGTTTAAGAGACTGAAACCCCTCACTTCCGCACTCGCGCTGGCCCTGCTCCTGGGCAGCCTTGGTGCCACTTTTGCTCAGCGCGTGGAGCTGACCTTCACCTTCTGGGGGTCGCCCTTCGAGCGCGAAGCGGTGGAGCAGATGATCCGGGCGTTCAACGAGAGCCACCCCGATATCCGCGTGCGCGGCCAGCACATCCCGGACGGCTACGCAGAGAAGATCAGCACCATGGTCGCCGGCGGCACCGCACCCGACGTGGGCTACCTCTCCGAGTCGCTGGCCTTCCCCTGGTCTCTGGAAGGTGTCATCGCCGACCTCACCCCGCACTTCAATGCGGACCCGGAGGCCAGCAGCCGGCTCGAAGCCTCTTACTATAGGTACAACAACGGCGAAAGTTCCCTGGGCACCAACACCGCCGCCGAAACGATCATTATGTACTACAACAAGGGCCTGTTCGAGGCAGCGGGTCAGGACTTCCCGCCCTCGAAGGCCTCCGAAGCCTGGACTTGGGACGAGCTTGTCGAAGTAGCCAAACAGCTCACCGTCGACCGCAACGGCAACAACGCGGCCAGCGCCGAGTTCGATCCCGACAACATCGAGACCTTCGGCATCTCCTTCCCGACCTGGTGGGGCGGCTACCTGCCGCTAATCTACAGCAACGGAGGCCAATTCGCCAGCGACGATGGCACCGAACTGCTGCTCAACCAGCCCGCGGCCGTCGAGGTGCTCCAAGCGATGCAGGACCTGATCTACGTCCATCACGTCGCACCCACCCCCGCCCAGTCCGAATCCCTGCCCTCGGCCGATATCATGATGCAGACCGGCAAAGTCGCCATGGCCATCGACGGTCACTGGAAGGTGCTCGACTACAGCCAGCTCGGCTTCGAGTGGAGCATGGGGGTGCTGCCCTACTTCAAGGAACCCACCACCATCCTGCTCGGCTCCCCCTCGGTCATCTTCGCCGGGACCGAGCACCCCGACGCGGCCTTCGAATTCTACAAATTCCACAACGACCCCACCCAGGTCGACCTCTACGCCAAGGGCCTGTGGATGCCGCTGCAGCTCGCCTACTACACCGATGAGGCCAAGACGGCAGAATGGCTCGACGCCATACCCGGGGTCTACCCGCCCGAGGCGAGAGACGTGCTGGTCGACTACACTCTGAACAACACCCCGCGCCAGCCGCCCGCCTACTGGCTCAAGAACCTCGGTCAGATCTTCTCAGAGGCGGTCAACCCGGCCATCCAGCTACTGTGGGCCGGTGAGGCGACCGCTCAGGAGGCCACGGATCAGGCCGTCCGCGACGCCGGACCGGTCATGCAGGGACGGTGGTAGGGGCCGAACACCTGCTCCATACAGCTAGAGGGGGCGGGCGAGTCGCCCGCCCCCTCCGGGCGTCCAGCGTGGCCAAGCCGACCCTGACACCCGCCCCGTAAGGACCGGGGGCGATGACGGCGATACCGAGTCAGGAGCCGCCGAGGGGCCGGAAGCGACCCCGCCGCCTCAGCCGGCATCGGCGCCGGGAGGCCATGTGGGGCGTCCTCTGCGTCGCACCGGCGGTGCTGGGATTCCTGCTGTGGCAGCTGGGGCCGATCCTCGGCAGCTTCTACATCGCCCTCACTGACTGGCGCATCGCGGGCACGCCCAACTGGATCGGGTTCGAGAACTTCAGGCAGATCTTCACCGAGGACAGGCTGTTCCGGAAATCGCTCGGGGTCACCACCTACTACTCGTTCGGCAGCGTGCCGCTGCGCATGCTGCTCGCCTTCGCCCTGGCGGTGCTACTGAATCAGAAGATCCGCGCTCTACCGATCTTCCGTACCATCTTCTACCTCCCCTCGATCGTACCCTTGATCGCCAGCAGCGTCCTGTGGATCTGGCTGTTCAACCCCGACTTCGGGCTCCTCAACGCCATCCTCAGGCCGCTGGGGTTCCCCAAATTGCAGTGGATCTACGGCAGCGACAGCGTCATCCCGGCCCTGATCCTGATGAGCCTGTGGGACATCGGCCCGATGATGATCATCTTCCTGGCCGGGCTCCAGGGTGTCCCCCGGCAGCTCTATGAGGCCGTCGAGATCGACGGCGGCAACCCCTGGCACAAGATGCGCCACATCACCATCCCGATGGTCACCCCGACCATTCTCTTCAACCTGATCCTGAGCATCATCGGGACCATGCAGACATTCGTGCAGCCCTACGTAATGACCGAGGGTGGCCCCAACAACTCGAGCCTGCTCTATGTTCTCTACCTCTACAACAAGGCCTTCGAACAGAGCCAGATGGGCTACGCCTCGGCGCTCGCCTGGATCCTGTTTGTAGTGATTGCCATCCTCAGTATCTTCGTGTTCCGCACCTCATCCCGCTGGGTCTACTACGAAGGCAGGTGAGCGAATGGCTACTCCCATCCCCTCGAGACGCTCCCTGGGGCGCACGACCCGGACCCGGATCAGCAAGGGTGTCTTCTACATCCTGCTGCTGTCCGGAAGCGTGGCGATGCTCATCCCCCTCGTGTGGCTGATTCGCAGCTCGTTCATGGGCTTGAGCCAGATCTTCATCTTCCCGCCCGAATGGCTCCCCGACCCGTGGCGCTGGGACAACTACCCCAAGGCGCTCACCACCATCCCCTTCGTGCGCTACTTCTTCAATACCCTCTACATCCTGATCCCGACCGTAATCGGCACGGTCATCACCGCTGCGCTGGCCGCCTACGGCTTCTCGAGGCTGCGCTGGCCCGGCCGCGACCTAGTGTTCGGCATCCTGCTGACTACCCTGATGCTGCCCTACGCGGTGACCCTGATCCCCACCTTCCTGTTGTGGGCCAACCTCGGCCTGGTCAACACCTACTGGCCACTGATCCTGCCCGACTGGTTCGGCGGCTCGATCTTCTACATCTTCTTGCTACGCCAGTTCTTCTTGACTCTGCCTAGAGAGCTCGACGAGGCCGCCATCATCGATGGGGCCAACCCGCTGCAGGTGCTCCGCTTCGTGATCGTGCCGCTAAGCCGACCGGCGCTGATCACCGTCGCCATCTTCTCCACCCTGTTCGAGTGGAACGACTTCCTGGGGCCGCTAATCTACCTGAACGACTCGAGGCAGTTCACCCTGGCTCTGGGACTGGCGGAGTTCACCGGGCTCTACACCTCGCAGTGGCATCTGCTGATGGCCGCCGCGACGGTGGTGATTGCGCCGGTGCTGGTCCTGTTCTTCTTCGCCCAGCGCTACTTCATCGAGGGGATCGCCCTCACCGGCACCAAGGGCTAGAGCTAAGACAAGATCAAGGAGACGCATGGACTACCCCATCACACCGGTCCCCTTTACAGCAGTGTGCTTCACGGACAGGTTCTGGCTGCCGCGGCTCGAGACCAACCGCCAAGTCACCATCCCTTACGACTTCGAAAAGTGTGAGGAGACCGGCCGCATCGATAACTTCGCCAAGGCCGCTAGCCTCATGGAGGGCCCCCACGAAGGTCTCTTCTATAACGACTCCGATGTGTTCAAGGTGGTCGAGGGGGCCGCCTATTCGCTAAGCCTCCACCCCGACCCCGAACTCGAAGGCTACCTCGATGATCTGATCAAGAAGATCGCGGGCGCCCAGGAGAACGATGGCTACCTCTACACCGCCCGTACCATCGATCCCGAGGTGGTCGACTCGGAGCAGGAGGGGCTGGAACGCTGGTCGAACCTGCGAATCAGCCACGAACTCTACACCGTCGGCCACCTGTACGAGGCGGCTGTCGCCCACCACCAGGCCACCGGCAAGCGCACTCTGCTGGACGTGGCGCTCAGGAATGCCGAACTGATCGACAGCGTCTTCGGCCCCGACAAGATCCGCGACGTGCCTGGCCACCAGGAGATCGAGATCGGCCTAGTGAAGCTCTACCGGACGACGGGCAAACGCCGCTACCTCGAACTGGCGAAGTTCTTTCTCGACCAGCGCGGCCAGCCGGATCGGGGCAACCTGCAGACCAACTACGACCTCCCCGGCTATATGCAGGACCACCTGCCGGTCACCGAGCAGCGCGAGGCGGTCGGTCACGCGGTCCGGGCGGCCTACATGTATAGCGGCATGGCCGATGTCGCTGCGCTGACCGGCGATGAGGCCTACATCGCAGCCCTCGACACCCTCTGGCAGAACGTCGTCTCCAGGCGCATGTACGTAACCGGCGGCATCGGCTCCCGCCATCACGGAGAAGCGTTTGGCGAGGACTTCGAACTGCCCAACGCTAAGGCCTATGCCGAGACCTGCGCGGCGATTGCCAACGCCATGTGGAACCACCGCATGTTCTTGCTACACGGCGACGGGAAGTACCTCGACGTGCTCGAGCGTACCCTTTACAACGGCCTCCTCTCGGGGGTCTCCTTGCAGGGTGACACCTTCTTCTACGTCAACCCCCTCTCCTCGGATGGTGCCTGGGCCTTCAACGTCCGCGCGGGTGCCGTGCGCAGCCCCTGGTTCACCACTTCCTGCTGCCCCACCAACGTTGTGCGGCTGCTCCCGTCGCTGCCGGGCTACACCTACGCTCACCAGGACGATCGCCTGTTCGTGAACCTCTACATTGGGGGCAATGCCACGATCCCCCTGATCGCGAGCGAGGTGAAGCTCACCCAGGAGACCAGCTACCCCTGGTCGGGTGCTGTGAAGCTCACGATCGACCCATCCGAGCCGACCGAATTCGCCCTCCACCTCCGCATCCCCGGCTGGGCCAGGAACGAGCCCGTGCCCAGCGACCTCTACCGCCACCTCGACCGCTCCGACGAGCCTGTGACACTGCGGGTGAACGGCGCTTCGGTCGCCACCGAGTTGAACCAGGGCTTCGCGGTGGTGCGCCGGAACTGGCGCTCTGGAGACACAGTCGAACTCGACCTGCCGATGCCGGTCAGGCGGGTAATGAGCCACGAGAACATTGAGGACAACCGTGGCCGCGTCGCCGTCGAGCGGGGGCCGCTGGTCTACTGCGCCGAGGGGGTTGACAACGGCGGCTCTGCTCTCGACCTGACCCTGCCCGACGACGCCCCCTTGGTAGCCGAGCGCGACGAAGGGCTACTCGGCGGGATGACGAAGATCCGCAGTGGTGGGGCCACCCTGATCCCGTACCACGCCTGGTCACACCGGGGCGCAGGCGAGATGAATGTCTGGCTAGCCCGCGCCTGAACAGGCTGCCCTCGGACTCAACTTTTCACCGGCGCCCGGCTCGGAGCCGGTGATCGCTACGCTCGCATGGGCGCAGTGCAGATGGTTCCACCACTGGCAGCGCCCGACTGCGGAAATCAGGTAAGGTCTGGCAGACGGAGGTCATTGATATGAGACCGAACGTCGTCTTTCTCCTTGCCGATCAGTGGCGCCTGCAGAGCCTCGGATACGCGGGCAACGCCCAGGTGCAGACACCCAATATCGACCGGCTCGCCAGCGAGAGCGTCAACTTCACCCACGCGATCTCTGGATGGCCGCTCTGCAGTCCCTGGCGGGCGAGCCTGCTGACCGGACAATACCCCCTGACACACGGGGTGTTCACCAACGATCTACCGATCAGCGGCGACCCTGTCGGAATGGGGGAAGCGTTCGAGCGGGCCGGGTACGACACCGCCTACATCGGCAAGTGGCACGTCAATGGACAGGGGCGCACGAGCTACGTCCCGCCGGAGCACCGCCTCGGCTTTAACACCTTCAAGGCGCTGGAGTGCACCCACGACTACAACCGTTCCGAGTACTACGCTGGCAACAACGATACAAAACTTCTCTGGGACGGCTATGACGTCTTCGCCCAGGCTGGCAACGCGATGGCCTATATCCGCGAACGAGAGCGTTCCGACCCCTTTATGCTGCTACTCTCATGGGGACCGCCACACAACCCCTACGAGACCGCCCCAGAGGCGTTCCGCACCCTCTACCAGCCGGAGGACATCGAACTGCGCCCCAACGTGCCCGCCCCATGGGAGGAGCGGGCCCGCGAATGGATCGCCGGGTACTATGCGCACTGCACCGCTATCGACAAGAGCGTCGGCGATCTCCTCACCACCCTCGACGAGACCGGAATCGGCGACCAGACCGTCGTCGTCTTCGCATCAGATCATGGAGACATGCTCGGCTCGCAGGGACAGGAGCGGAAGCAGCGGCCCTGGGAAGAGTCGATCCGGGTCCCCTTCCTGGTCCGTCTGCCGGGGCGAGAGGGGGGGGAGGTCGATGCCATGCTGAACGCGCACGACATCCTGCCAACCCTGCTCGGTCTTTGCGGGGTGGAGATCCCGGACACGGTCGACGGTCGGGACTTCAGCCCCACCCTCACAGGCGGTCCCGACCCCTCGGGCGGGGCGGCACTGCTGGCCTCGTTCTACCCCCTGTGGGAGGCGGGTGGGGGGCGAGAGTTCCGGGGTGTCCGCACCCACCGCCACACCTACGTTCGCACACTCGAAGGTCCCTGGCTGCTCTACGACAACGAGCGAGACCCGTACCAACTGGTGAACTTCGTTAACGACCCGGCCCACTCCCAAGTCCAGGAGGAGCTCGATCGAACGCTTCGGCACCTGCTTACGGAGCTAGGGGACGATTTCGAGCGGGGCTTATCCTACGTCCAGCACTTTGGCTTCACGACCGACGCGACCGGCAGGGTTCTGCATCCCCGATGGGTAGACAGGTACCCCGGATGGGTGGCTAGATAGGTCTGGAACCCGACTTGGAACTCAAGCACCACCTCGCGATGCGGGCAAGCTGACAGCGCTCGCAAATCGCACGATCAGGGTGGGGCGAGCAGGCCGCCCTAAGGTCTGCCGAACCTCAACTGACCCGATTTGCCAGGATGAGTTCCCCCACCCGGACCTCTACCTCATCGCCGACCCGAAGGCCGAACTCCTCGGGCGGCACTATTCCCGTCCCGGTCATAAGTAGGACTCCGTCTGGAAAGGGCAGCTCCCGCCCGAGGTATTCCACCAACTCCTCAAACGAGCGCTTCGTCTGCCCGGTATCTGTCTCGCCCTCGAAGACGACCTCGCCCTCCCGCTCAACTCGGAGACCGACAGGCAGCCCCTCAAGGTCCCAGGCATCCCCCGCTATAAGCCGGATGCCCGGGCCCAAGGCGCAGGCCCCCTCGTATACCTTGGCCTGAGGCAGATAGAGCAGGTTCGCCCCCTCGATATCGCGCGAAGAGACGTCATTTCCCGCCGTGTAGCCCACCACCTCAAAGTGGGCGTTCAGCACCAGTGCCAGCTCGGGCTCCGGGACCGACCAGCGACTGTCGCACCGCACCCGGATCGGCTCTCCATGCCCACTCGCCCGCCAGCCGAGCGCTTTGAAGAACAGCTCCGGCCGCCCCGCGTCGTAGACCAGATCGTAGACATCGGCGCTCTGAGATTCGGCCATCCGCGCCTCCCGACTCCGCAGGTAGGTCACGCCGCTAGCCCAAACCTCCTGATTCTCATCGATCGGTGCCAGGGCATGCGCCTCCGGCGGGACCCCCTCAGGGCCAAGACACCTCTCGAGCGCAGCCACAAGACCCGACCGGGGCACTGTTAGCAGACAGGCTAGGCGGGTCCCAGCGGTTAGGAGCCGGCCGTCGAGCGACCACCTTGCCTCACCCCGATAGCGGTGCTTGGCGAGCAGCATAGTCAACCTCCCATCCCGAATCGTACCTGCTGATGGGCTTGGTGGCGGCGATCAGGATTGTGTGCGACTGACATACTTAAACCCCCAGGGCCGACACATCACCGCCCTAGTGCGCTCAGGCCCCTCCTGTAGCTGCCAGCGGATGCGTGGATAGCAGAGACCGGCCCCGTCGACCGAGGTAGTGGACTCGGTCCGCCCACGCGACGCCCGCCCTACCCTCAGCCAAGCGGGGAGCTTGATGAGAAAGGGCACCCGAGTCAGGCAGTCTCTACCAGACTGCAGTCACCGGTGAAGTCGCCATGACCGGAGAAGAAGAACGCCGCAGCAGCGCCGTACATACCGGCCGCTTTCAGCGCCTCCTGGACCATCGCGAACTGCAGTAGGTCGCCCGAAGCTCCGGGTAGAGTTGTATATGGCCAAGACCATTCGCTGGGGCATCCTCGGGACCGGTGCTATCGCAAACAAGTTCGCCGTGGGTCTGAATCACCTACCCGGTACCGAGCTAGTAGCTGTCGGCTCGCGCTCAGCAGAGACCGCACGCACCTTCGGTGAGCGCTTCGGCGTCCCCCGGCGCCACTCGAGCTATCAGGGACTCGCCGACGATCCCGAGGTCGATATAGTCTACGTCAGCACACCCCATCCGTTCCATCTGGAAAACACGCTACTCTGCCTCGGTGCGGGCAAGGCCGTACTCTGCGAGAAGCCCTTCGCCATGAACGCCGCCGAGGTGGGCAGGGCCATCCACTTCGCGCGGGAGCGGGGGCTATTCCTGATGGAGGCTATGTGGACACGCTTCTTGCCCCACATGGTGCGGGTCCGCGAACTCCTCGCCGAGGGTGCGATCGGTGAGCTCCGAATGCTTCAGGTCAACTTCGGGTTCCGCGCCGAGGTGAAGCCGCAGAGCCGCCTCTTCGACCCCGCTTTGGGAGGCGGTGCCCTGCTCGATGTCGGCGTCTACTCCGTCGCGCTCGCGCACATGCTCTTCGGCCCTCCGACCGAGGTCGCCGGCTTCGCCAACCTCGGCAGCACAGGCGTCGACGAGGAGGCGGCCCTCATCCTTCACCACAACGAAGGGCAACTCTCGCTCCTAGCGACCGCCATCCGGCTGGATACGCCCCACGAGGCCACCCTCATCGGTACCGACGGCTGGATCCAGATCCACCGCAGTTGGTGGAGCCCCGCCAACTTCACCCTCCACCGGAGTGGCCGAGACCCGGAGTTCTTCGAAATCCCCTGCCCTCTGAACGGCTACAACTATCAGGTCCTGGCTATCAACGAACACCTGAGATCAGGAGAGCTGGGGTCCAACATCATGCCTCTGGACGACACTCTCGCTATCACCGAGACGATGGCTGGGTTGCGGGACCGGTGGGGGCTAAAGTATCCGGGCGAATGAAGTTGCCCTGAGAGAGAGCGTGCATCTTAAGCCATTTTCTGGTGGTATCCCATCCCGGTTGTGTGCCAGCCTCAATACCACACTGTCACACGGCCTGGAGACGCCTCCATCCCAGACTCCACGGTAGCGCCGAATGACCAGCAGATCTCGAGCAGGAAAGCCGTAACGCCGAATGGGCCCCCTACCCGCCCTTCCTGCCGATGCTTTGCAGCCTCTTCACCGCCTCCTCTGGGGTGATCTCGCCCTGCTCGAGCTCCTCGATGACCTCACTGCGGTCGTCACTGTAGTCGTCGAGGGGCTCGTAGGCGAGGACCTTGAGGAGGTTCTCGAAGCGCTGGCGGACCGTCGGATAGCTGAGGCCTAGGATCCGCTCGACCTCCTTGAGATTCCCCCGCACCTTGACGAAGATGCGCATGAACTCGAGATGCTCTTCGGGCAGGAGGGCAAACTCGTTGGGTTGGAAGCGACCCTCAATCACGACTCCACTTGTGGGGCACTCGAGGCGGGTGACCTCAAGGGGCTCCCCGGTAACCGGGCACTGGGTGGGGAGCGGCAGGGGCATAGCGGGCTCCTCTCTTCACGATTCACGAACGGGGGAGATAGATCGGACCGAGTGTGCCTGGGGTATGGGCCCGCCCATGTCGGGCCCATCTGTGGCTAGATCTGGCCAATTTCGATCAGGGCATCCCGGGTTTCGACAACGACAAAGGCTTTATCCGGGGGGAGCCGGAGCGTGTTCCTACCCTCCTCAGAGAGCAGACCTACTAGGAATCCGGCAACGTCGAATTCGCCGAAGTCGGGGGAGGGATTGCGCCGGGCGTAACCTGGGGCGTAGCGTGCCAGAACGGGCAGCAGCGGGGCGAGCTTAAGGGCGAACAACACAATCTCCTCGACCGCCCACAGCGGTATCGCCCAGCGGAGGTGGAGCCCCTTAACCCGTAGTCGGAAGGTGAGCAGGCGCGGGCGCAGATCGTCCAGGTAGGACCTTAGGCCCTCCTTGTCCAGGCAGCGTAGCTTGACCATTCAGTCAGGACTGCTCTGCGGCCGCTTGGCCAGCTAGTGTTCGATCCCGACAGCGCTGCACCTACACAACCTCAATGACGATCCTGGCGTTGGCGCCTTCGCCCATCTGGGAGGCGTCGATGTCGACCAACCTCCCCTCCGGCAATTCATCACCGAGCGTCTCAAGGAGTTCCTCAAGATCGATGCCCTGCATGTTGAGTTGCTCCCTGGCCTCGGTGGGCAGGAATTTCATGGCGAACCCGGCGAGTGCGAGCGGGACGTTGACCCGAACCTTGGCCCGCTCATCGCCCGCATCGCCTTTGGCGTCGATCGAGATGCTCAGGACCCGGGCGATGCCGCGCTTGGACTCCCCACCCGAACCGACTACCTGGGGGAGCACAGGCGGCCGCGGGGAACGGGGTGGCGCCTGCCGGTCGGTCCCGAGTGCCTTGAGCAACTCGGTGGCTTGGTCGACATCGATCTGGCCCGCAGCTAGCATATCCAGGATTCTGCGGCGCTCACTGGTATCACTCATCTTCGACCTTTACCTTCACCGCACCGGTTGAGACGCGAACCGACAGGTCGGCGTCGCCGCTTCCGATCTGGCCCTTAAAGCTGTGGCCTATACCTTGCGCTTCCTTCTCAAACCGGCTGCCGACCCGAACGTCGCCGATGCTACTCCGCCCCTCCGCGCGTACGCTCGAGCCGGAAAGGAGGGTGAGATTCACCTCCCCCACCGAGGTCCGAACCCTGTGTTTGCCCTCCAGGAGCCGCAGGCCGAGATTGAGCTCGCCAGCGCTCAGCGAGAGGTCAACCCCGCGAGCCGCCTCGACATCGACCTCACCGGCAAGGATACTCCCCTTGAGATAGGAGAGTTCGCCGCACACCTGGACTTGGCCCGTCTTCATCTTCAGTTCGAGGCCGTAGTCTTTGGGAATCTTAAGCCTCAGGGAGCTGCGGCGGAAGCCACCAACGAGGCGGTCGACGAGGCCCCCAGAGCCTCCACCGAGCTGTGAGACGCAGTAGTAGGAACCCTCCCTCTCAAGTCTCACGCCCTCATCGCCTACAAGGACGGGTTCACCGACGCTGCAATCGACCGTGACCTTTACTTCACCCGCCAGTCCGTCAACCACCACCCATCCACCACCGTCCTGGAGCGATCGGGGGGCGGGCTCCGTCCCCACCGCCTGCGTTTCGCCAGCGGTAGCGGAACCGGTAACAGCCGCAATCTTCGCCTCGGCCTGCCCCACCGCTGCGGGAGCGACAGGCTGCACAATCGGTTCCGGGAGGACTCTCTCAACCTCGTCGATCTCATCTAGGGTGGCGATGAGGCGTTCCGCCTCATCGCTGCTAATCCGCCCCTCCTCTACCAGGGCTCGAATGCGGTCGCGGTCGGACATCGTTGCCTCTTTCCTCCCCATCAGGTCTGCGGAACGGGTCGGTTAGTTCGCAACTTGAGCCTCCCAGCAGTGTTCCTGAGAAGCCTAAGGAGGAGCTGGTGATGGTGGGTGGGGGTGGGGAGGGCGCGGTGGACGTCCGCCTGAGTCCGGTAATGCTCTAAAAGCCCCTCGGCGTACGGACGGATGTAGTGGTGCGGGCAAATAATATTCATATCAAAAATATAGGGTATGATTTATTATCTGTCAAGTAGTAGTTTCTATATTATAAATATTAACTTACTCTTTTTAAATAATAGCCTCCTCCCAGGAAGCGGGTCGGCCGGTAGCCACGCCCCATGTAGCTTTGCATCGCCGACCGGACCTGCTCCTGCCAACGACGCGCGAGGGTCTCGTCCTCAACCTTCAAGCGATTGATGTCGTCGGGGATGGCAACCATAACTCGGTCGGCATCAAGATCCAGCCTAGCCTCAAAACCTCGTCCCGCCCCAAGGGGCTCGAGCGCGCTGGCCGCCTCAGGTTCAGATTCCCCAGGACGCGGGAGTCCGCGGGCGAGATCCTCCACGGGGTCCGAGGTCAAGTCCCAGCGGACCATCATCCGATCGGTCGGAAGACCGGTGTTGAGGGATCCCCCGAGCTGGCCGTAGAAGTCGGGAAGGTACTCGACACCTACGGCCCCTAGGTGCTCGAGGTTGAGCCGAGCATTCCTCGACTGCAGCGGGTCAAAGGTCCAACTCACCGATGACAGACCGCTGGAGAGGCACCAGTCGCGCTGGAACCACTTGAGCGCCCTGCCGAAACCTAGACCCCTATGGGCGGGAAGGATGGCGAGCATGTGCGAGTGAAGACCGGGCACTCCTCGATTTAGGACCACGAACCCAAACACGAAGCCGGCTATTTCGCCCTCAACGAAGGCGCCAGCCGCCAGCCCTCCACCGTGTACGGCCGCTCGGATCAGTGCGCCGGAGACGATCTCGAGATCGGCCATCCCCCATACGACCCGCTGGATCGCCTCACAGCGCCTCAATTCGACCATATCCTCAATCGTTCGAACAATCACATCACGACCGGCCACATCGAACATTGTAGCGAAGCCCGGCGTCGGAACGTTAGCTAGCGTTGGGCTAGGACCTAGCTCGCGGCGAGACGCCCCGGAACTCCAGCCTAGGCTCGTGGACCTCCCAGCCAGTCTCCTCTTCGATCCGCTCCTTAAGGTAACGGCCTAGAGGTACGCCGTCGATCTCGATCTCAGGAAGGTCTGCGACCTCACCCGACCTCTCACACAGCAGATGATCGTGGGGTCTGACATTACTGTCGTAGATCGTCTCACCAGAAACGCCCCTGAATCTCCGGAGCAGCCCGGCCTCGCAGAGGACGCCGAGATTCAGATATACCGTCGACAGGCTGAGATCTCCTCCGCGGCGCCTCAGCTCGAGATAGACGCCTTCTGCGCTAATGTGGCGTGGCCTCTCCCGGAACAGCGCGAGGAGGCTCGCCCGACGTGCGCTGTAGCGAAGGCCGTGGCGTTTAAGGAGACTCCGCAGCGATTCGACCGAGGTTTCCATTGCGCCCTTTCTACAAACTACCGTTCTCGACACCAAAATTGACCGTTATTGTACCATAGCCGATCTGATAACGGGGACGATGGGTGAAACGCAAGCCCTAATGGCGATGCTAGGCTGCCTAGGACCAGCTAGTACCTCTACACAGTAGTTTTGACGGTTTCAGGCGGCCTGATCATGCACCGAACGACAGGGGCAATATCTGGCGTTCATTCATGCCCATACCAAGGTTAACGGGCGCTCACCGGCCCAAGCCGACCTGCAGCGGTTCTTCACAGTCACCGCGCCGAGTGCTCACCAGATGCTGCCGGGCCTGGAACGCCGGGGGCTCCTTCTCGCACTCCGGGACGGCCCCGCAGTCTCGAAGTGCTCATCGCCCCAGAGGGCCTTCCGGTCTTGCAATAACCGACCTGTTCCAATCGGTCAGAATTACTGTGCAGAGGTACTAGGAATCAGCCTGCGAACCGACTCCCGCTCCTCGAAGAGTTCGCGTTCCGAGGCCATCATTCCCTCACGAACGCCCTCCGAGATATCGAGACCCTCCACAACGGACACGAGCCCATTCGACACGGTGACAGGGAAGGAATAGACGATGTCTTGAGCAACCCCATACTCTCCCCTACTCAGAATACCCATGCTGGTCCAGTCCCCTTCAGGGGTTCCGAAGACCCAGTCGCGCATGTGATTGATGGCGGCAGACGCCGCAGAGGCGGCGCTGGAGGCTCCGCGAGCCTCAATGATTGCAGCTCCACGCCCCTTCACTGTGGGGACAAAGGTGTCCGCAACCCACCCTTCATCGACGAGCCCCGTCGCCCGAGTCCCCCCAACGAGGGCGTGGGAGAGGTCGGGAACCTGCGTGCTCGAATGATTGCCCCAGATGATCATCTGGCGAACATCGGACACGCTAACGCCCATTTTCAGTGCGAGTTGGCTCACCGCACGATTGTGGTCGAGCCGGGTCATGGCAGCAAACTGCTCTGCGGCAAGGTCCGGGGCGTGGCCCAGGGCAATGAGGGCATTAGTATTCGCCGGATTGCCGACGATGAGAACCCGCACCTTCGGATCGGCTCGGTCGTTAAGGGCTCGACCCTGAACCGAAAAGATCGCACCGTTCGCCTCGAGAAGATCTTGGCGCTCCATGCCTGGACCCCGAGGCCTCGATCCGACAAGAAGTGCGTACTGGACACCAGAAAACGCCTCTTGGGGGTCGTCGAAGGAGCGTACCTCAGCTAGCAGAGGGAACGCACAGTCGCGAAGCTCCATAACTGTTCCCCCGAGCCTATCCATGACCTGTGGGATTTCGAGGAGGTGAAGCTCGATCGGCTGATCGCTCCCGAGCATCGCGCCGGAGGCGATCCGAAAAAGAAGGGCATATCCGATCTGGCCGGCAGCACCAGTAACCGCCACGCGAACAGGATCCTTCATGTGCACTCCTTCACAAGCCAAGAGAACCGTCTTAAGTGCGCGGATGTTTCACGTGAAACTTCAGGCCATATATCCCAAAAGGTCAAGGAGGCGCTCAAGTTCATCGGGCGAGTGAAAGTGGATCTCTATCCTACCCCTCTTCTCACCCTTGATTCGCACCTTCGCACTGACATGCCGGGTAAGGTCACGTTCGAGGTCGGCATACATATCTGCATATATAGAGGCCGTACGCCGGGACCTCCCCTCTCCCTCCGCAGACCTGCGGAGGGATTCGGCCTCCCTGACGCTGAGGTCGCGACGGACAATCTGATCGAGGGCCCACTCCATATCGGCCTCGTCCTGCGCGAGGATAGCCCTAGCGTGCCCGGCAGAGATCCGACCAGCAGCGAGCGCCTCGAGAGCGGAAGCGGGGAGTTTGAGCAGGCGAAGCGTATTTGAGACGGCGCTTCTGCTCTTGCCAACCGCCCTGGCAATCTTCTCCTGGTTTAGACCGAAGCCAAGGAGTTGCTCGAGCGCACGAGCTTCGTCGACAGGATTGAGGTCCTCCCTCTGAAGGTTCTCAACGATCGCGATTTCGAGCGCCTCTTGGTCCGAGAGTTCCCGGACAATGACAGGGACTTCGGAGAGTCCTGCTCGCTTGGCCGCCCTGAACCGGCGCTCGCCTGCGACGATCTCGAATCTCCTGCCCGAGGGACGGACGAGGAGCGGTTGAAGGATGCCCCGCCTACGAATCGAGGTGGCGAGTTCAGCAATGGCTGCATCCTCGATCGTTCGGCGCGGCTGCCGAGGTGAGGCCTCTAGGTCGTCAAGCGAGACCTGTCGCACCCCCTTTTCGACCTTAGGCAAAAGCTCGTCGAGACCCCGGCCCAAACCTCTAGGCTTGACTGACACGTTCAAGAACCTCCCTAGACAGTGCTTGGTACGCCTCAGCCCCCGGAGAGACGGGGGCAAACTCGAAGATTGCCTGTCCGTACGATGGTGCCTCGGCAAGCCTGACACTCCGAGGTATCACCGTCTCGAAAACCTGGGTCCCGAAGTGCCGCCGGACATCTTTCTCGACCTGGCGGGATAGGTTGGTCCGCCTGTCGAACATTGTGAGAAGAATACCGAGGATGGTAATATTCGAATTCAACGACCCCTGAGCCCTTTCGACCGTGTCCATCATACTCGCGATCCCCTCAAGGGCATAGTATTCGGTCTGAAGGGGGACGATTAGATGATCGGAGGCAGATAGCGCATTCAGCGTTAGAGCGCCGAGCGACGGGGGTGCGTCCACAACGATAAAGTCGTAGTTCGGCCTCACGGCCGTGAGCGCCCGAGACAGGAGTAGCATACTGTCTGCGGTTGTATCTAGCTCCATCGCCGCGCCAGCCAACTCTGAGGATGCAGGAAGGAGGTCGAGTTCGGGAATCGATGTCTTCGAAACCGCTCGCCTAGCCGCAGTGCCGCCGACAAGCACGTGGTAGATGGTGTTTTCCGATTGAAGAACGCCCAGGCCACTACTGGCATTCGCCTGGGGATCCATATCGATGAGCAAGACCTTCCGAATCTGCGCGAGTGCCGCGGCGAGGTTGACAGCAGTTGTGGTCTTGCCCACTCCCCCTTTCTGATTGATGATACCTACGGTCGGCAAGAGAGACCTCCAGGCAACCTGACCATGACTAGCCTACCATGGGACTCCAGCCTTTCCTCGGCCAGAACCTGTACAGGTAGCCCCAAGGAGGCCAGCTCGCCCAACTCTTTCAGCCACCCTGGCCCCTTTCTCGACAGGATCACGATCCGTGGTGCATGCAGGTGAGAAGTCGCTTGGTAGATCGCTTCCAGCGAGCCGAACGCCTGAGCCGTGATGACAGCGAATTCCTTATCCCTAACCGATCTTACGTCCTCAATCCTCACCTCTAGGTTATCGAGGCCTAACTGAGCCTTAACGAGATTCAGGAAGGCCCCTCTCCTCCGACGTCGCTCCACTAGAACGACGGTGACCTCGGGCAGTGCGAGTCCCAAGATGACACCTGGGAATCCGGCACCGGAACCGACATCGAGAATGGTGGGGGGGAGAACCTCCCTTTCGGCAATGAGGGAGGCGAAAGCCAACGCGTCGCGGATATGGGTTCCGACGGCGGAGAAGGCGGCCTCTGAGATCAGATTCAGGGTGGGTCTATACCTTGCTAGCAGGGAGATGTACTGTTCGACCCTACGGTTTTCAGGATGTTTCACGTGAAACGCCGGTTCCGGCCCTAGTCTTCACATGAATGAGAAGCGCGGTAACGTCGCTATCTCTCACGCCTCTAAGCCTCTGCGCAGCTCCTAGGGTCTGTGGCCTCGCCCTTATGAGCTCTTCCAGGCCTTCACTGGAGAGGCTGGGGACTTCCGGATAGTGGATCCCTGTCAGCCTCAGGTTTGCCAGTCGTGCCCTTTCGTCTAGGTGCCGCTGGTTCCTGTCGATGTAGGAGCTATATTTTACCAGGATCTCGACCTCCTCCTTCTCCCCGTCGGTGAGCCTGTCTGGAGACGGTCCGAGCAACTCTTCCACCGTCTCGTAGCTGTAGTCTGGCCGGCAGAGGAGAGCCGCTCCTGATTTGCCCTGGTGATAATGATTGTGCAGGCGGTCAACCTCTTGATCGACCCTCTCTTTACTCGTTCTGACAGCGTCCCTTGTCTCCGCAGCTACAAGACCCCAACTGCAGCCCATGTCTGTCAATCTGTGGGCGGCGTTATCCTGTCTATGAAGGAGGCGGTATTCGTTTCTCGAGGTGAGCATTCGGTAAGGTTCATCGATCCCCCACCTCACCAAGTCATCCAGCAGTACCCCCACGTAACCCTGATCCCTTGTCGGCCAGGTAGGCTCCCTGTTTTCTACGTACCTGACAGCATTGACTCCGGCAACGAGCCCCTGAACGGCCGCCTCTTCGTAGCCGCTTGTTCCATTGATCTGGCCAGCGCTGAATAGGCCCGGTACGGCCCTCGACATCATTGAAAGCGTAAGGTTTGTCGGATCCAATGCATCATACTCCACAGCGTAGGCATATCTGTGAATCTCCGCCCTTTCGAAACCCGGTAACGTGCGGATCATGCCGTCTTGCAGCTCCGGTGGTAGCGAGCTAGAGAAGCCCTGCAGGTAGACCTCGCTCGTCTTTGTCCCATCGGGCTCTACAAAGAGGATATGCCGCTCCTTATCAGCGAATCGGATCACCTTGTCCTCGATCGACGGACAGTAGCGTGGTCCGCGCCCCTCGATCTCACCCGCGTACATCGCCGACTCTTCGAGATTGGCCTCGATAAGGGCGTGGGTATCCCTCGTCGTATGCGTTATCCATGTCGGCGTCGAGGTTGCCCTTGGCCCCGGGGTACCGCTAAATGACCGCGCCGGCCGGTCGGGCGGAATCTCATTCAGAACAGAGAAATCGACCGATTGTGCTCGAACTCTCGGAGGCGTTCCCGTCTTGAACCTAGCGAGGGTGTGGCCAGTAGCCCGGAGGCTTTTCGAGAGGTGTCGGGCAGGGGGCTCCCCCTGTCTTCCCGCCTCGCGCTGTCGCTTCCCGTACCACACGATTCCTGTCAGGAATGTTCCCGTGCATAGCACGGCTGTCCTTGTGGCAATTCTTCTACCGTCTGTAAGCTGCACAGCCACAAGGCGATTTCCATGTGTGGCGTCCGTCTCGAGAGCTCCCACTTCGCCTCGGACGATAGCTATTGCGCCCGCACGTTCGACGAGGTCGCGAGCCGCGGCCGCGTACGCGTCCCGTTCGCTCTGCACCCGAAGGGACTGCACTGCCGGCCCTTTACTTGCGTTCAGGACACGCGTATGGATCGCAGTCTCGTCTGCCAGGTGTCCCATGACCCCACCCAGCGCGGTCAACTCGAAGACGAGTTGCGATTTGCCAGGCCCCCCTATCGCGGGGTTGCAGGGCATCAGGCCAATCTTGTCCGGGTTCGGCAGGACCAGGATTACCTGGACACCGAGCCTCGACGCCGCATGAGCCGCCTCGATCCCTGCGTGTCCCCCTCCTACTACGACGACATCCGTATTCATAATTACTGACCATCCATGGTAACTTCCGAGTTGATCAATACCCCCCTAGGGTATTTCTTCAGATATTACCTCAGCGGAGATCGAGTATAGCGTAGGTGGGTTCCGGAGTTGGCAGTCTTAAGTACCCTATACTGGTAGACTGCTTCCCTAGACCCGTGAGATCGGGAGCTTCGTTGTTCCATCGGGGAGGGATCCGAGGCACCATGCCTAGCAGCGAAAATGCCATCTGGGACGACATTCTTAGCTACGTCAGGGGTCAGATTCCAGAGGTCGAATACCGGACTTGGTTTGAACAGGTGCGCCCTTTGGGAGTTGAGGACGGCGCTTTTGTCATCGGAGTTCCCCACTCCTTTGCCCGCGACTGGTTGCGCAACCACTACGTAGGGGTCCTCGAGCAGGCTCTCAAAGATCTTGGAGTCGCCTCTCCCAGAATCGGGTTCCAGGTTATCCCCTTTCAGAGCACAGAACAGCGGGACATATTCAGCACTCCTAGATCCGAGACCACCCCTTCGTCTAAGCCTGCGCTCAACCCAAAGTACATCTTCTCAAACTTCGTCGTCGGCCCCAACAATAATCTGGCCCACGCCGCCGCTCTAGCGGTCGCCGAGGCACCGGGCAGAGCTTACAACCCGCTATTCCTGTACGGGGAGGCGGGTCTCGGGAAGACCCACATCATGCAGGCGGTCGGTCACTCGGTTGCCGATAGGTTCCCCAATCTCCAAGTCGAGTATGTCACTACCGAGACCTTCACCAACGATCTGATCAACGCCATCCGGGAGGACCGGATGACTTCGTTCCGCGACCGCTACCGGTCGATCGACCTCCTTCTAGTCGACGATATTCAGTTTATCGCTGGGAAAGAGCGTACCCAAGAGGAGTTCTTTCACACCTTCAACGCGCTCTACGAATCCGGAAAGCAGATCGTGGTCTCCTCAGACCGCCCCCCCAAAGATATCCCCACCCTCGAGAACCGGCTACGTAGCCGGTTCGAGTGGGGACTGATAACCGATATCCAGGCCCCCGAACTCGAGACGCGCATCGCAATCCTGCGGATGAACGCCGAGTATCGAGGCGTGAAGATTCCCAGTGAGGTGATCGACTTCATTGCTCGGCAGGTCACCTCCAACATCCGCGAACTCGAAGGTGCTCTACTCCGCGTCCTGGTCCACACCAGCATGAACCAAGTCACCCTGACCCGTCAGGCCGCTGCGAAGGCACTCTCCGACGTGTTCACACCCAGTGACCTCAACCCCACCATGAACGATATCCTCCGAACCACGGCCCACCACTTCAACCTCGATCCGGGCGATATCAGGTCCAAGGGACGGCGGCAGGAACTGGTGGTACCACGCCAGATCGCCATGTACCTCATCCGCGAACTCACACCGCATTCCTACCCCGAAATCGGCCACTTCTTCTCAGGTCGTGATCACTCGACTGTGATATACGCCGTCAGGAAGGTCACCGACCAGATCAACGACCAAGTGAGCGATCTCCACCAAGAGGTACAAAACATCAAGGAGGCACTGGTCTAACCTGTTCCGGTCGGAGCGCAGACAGCCGGGGTAGGGGACCTGTCCCTCCATCTCGAACTCTGTGGATAACCCTGTGGAAAGGCTGTGATTCTCTCTGTGGATAAGTCCTACCCATCCCACCCCTGTGGATAACTGTGGATAACTGTGCAGGTTATCCACAGGGGTGGCTGAGTTATTCACAAAATCATTCACAGGCGAACCGATGTCTGAGACGCTGCAAACCTTGGTTTTCCACACTTTCCACACCCCCTACTATTAGATAGTAAAGTTCCTTTTTAAGATGCAGATTCCTTCGGAAACCGTCTGGATGTTTCAGGGGAAAAGCTGCGCGACATATAGGGTTAACTGAGGAGTTGATGTCCTGACTCCCCCCGTTTCCGGTATGCTTTCAAGGGACTTAGGCGTTACTTAGCCAACACAACACCCAGGGGTGATCTCATGAACGTTCACGTTCCCAAGAAGCAGTTGGCCGACAGTCTCGGGCATGTCGAACGCATCATCCCGAGCAAGAGCAGCAACCCAGGACTCAGTCTCCTCAGAGTCGGACTTACTGAGAGTGCACTGATTCTTAGTGGTAGTAACATGGAGATCGATATTGAGGCCAGGGTGTTGGCCGATGTAACAGGGGAGGGGAACTTCGCGCTTCCCGCTCACATGTTCAGCCAGATCGTCCGTTCTCTGCCGGGCGAAACGGTCTCCCTGGCTTTCGGTGGTAGCGAGGTCGATATCTCTTCGGATAGCTATGACACCCGGCTCCGCCTTGAGGACGTCGCGTCAGTCCCCGCTGTAACCTTCCCCGACAGCTACCATGGTGAGATAGAGGCGGAAAAGTTGGTCAGGGGCCTTTCCAGCGTTCGTTACGCCGCTGCGGTTGCCGAATACCAAGCTATCTTCAGGGGAGTGAAGCTTGAGCTGAATGACAGCAGGATCCGGGCTGTATCGACCGACGGCTTTCGCCTAGCCTACTATCATCTTGACGAGAGCAGCGGTTTGGATGGAGAGGTTGTCGCCCCTGCTAAGAGTGTGGACGAACTGGTGCGTCTTCTGGTGGAGGATCCCGTTCGCCTTGAACTAGTTGAGGGCCAGTTGTCGCTCCAGTCTGGCCCCTACCGGACCAATGTGAGGCTGATGGAGGGGACCTTCCCTGATTATGAACGGGTCATCCCCGGTACGTTCCCGCTGAGCGTCACAGTGAACGCCGGGGTCCTTTCAGAGGCGGTCTCCCGCGTGGCCTTGGTGTCGGATAAGGCCGCGAACAACAGGGTCGATCTATTTATTAAGGGTGGCCTCTTGCAGATCACTGCCGAGGGGGGCTACGGTCGTTCGCAAGAGGCCCTCGAGGTATCTCAGGAGGGTACAGATCCTGAGATCGCCCTCGCCTACAACGCCAAGTATCTTGTCGACGCCCTAGCTCCGGTCGCGGGGAACCTGAGGATTTCCTTCTCCGGTGCCACGACTCCTAGTGTGATGGCCGATCTCGGCGACCCGAGCTACTTTGCCATGGTCGTCCCGCTGAGGACAGGATAGGGCTCGGTTCCAGTTGGCGGAGTTCGAAGGAGAGCTATGACCCTGATCGAGGATATTAGGGCACTCGAGCTTCTCGATTCCCGAGGCAACCCCACTGTGGGGGCCACTGTTACCCTCTCGAGTGGCGAGGTGGGAAGTGCGGCTGTCCCTTCGGGCGCGTCGACCGGCGCGCACGAGGCTGTGGAACTGCGTGACGGCGGGTCCCGGTATCTGGGTAGGGGGGTACTGGACGCTGTCGAGAACGTCAACAGCCGCATCGCACCGATCTTGATAGGTCACGACGCGCTGGACCAGGCAGGTCTCGACCGGACTTTGATCGATCTCGATGGTAGCGCTGATAAAGGCGAACTCGGAGCCAACGCGATGCTGGCCGTATCCCTGGCGACCGCTAGGGCGACGGCGCAGACACTTGGACTTCCCCTCTACCGGCACTTGGGCGGTGTAGGTGCCCGCGTGCTGCCGGTGCCCATGATGAATGTGATTAATGGGGGGAGGCATGGCGACAACAACGTCGATATGCAGGAGTTCATGGTGGTTCCGATCGGATTTGATCGGTTTCAGAGTGCCCTCCGGGCTGGGGTAGAGACCTTCCACCACCTTAAGGGAGTACTCAGCTCCCGTGGCTACAACACCAACGTTGGCGATGAGGGTGGCTTCGCTCCCGACCTGGGGAGCAATCAGGAGGCGGTCGAGATGATCCTTGAGGCCATCGAGCGGGCCGGTTACGCCCCGGGCAATCAGATTTCGATCGCCCTCGACCCGGCCTCGACCGAGTTCTTCCGAGGTGGTGCCTACCACCTCGAATCTGAGGAAAAGATACTCGATTCCGACGGCATGATCGCCTACTGGGCCGACTGGATCGAGCGCTACCCGATCGTGTCGATCGAGGATGGGCTCGCGGAGGATGATTGGGGGGGTTGGGCCGAGCTAACGAGGACCTTGGGCGATCGATGCCAGTTCGTCGGTGACGACCTGTTTGTTACCAATATTTCACGCCTCCAGCGCGGCCTCAATGAGGGGGTTGGCAACGCGATCCTGGTCAAGGTGAACCAGATCGGTACCCTGTCCGAGGCTATGGACGCGATCGAACTGGCGAAGTCGGGTGGATACCGCTCTGTGATCAGCCACCGCAGCGGTGAGACCGAGGATACCTTCATCGCCGATTTGGCGGTGGCGGTCAACGCGGGTCAGATCAAGACCGGGTCGGCTAGCCGTAGCGACCGGCTCGCCAAGTACAATAGACTGCTCGTGATCGAGGATGAACTCGGTGACTCGGCGACCTATCTGGGCGAGGGGGCCTTTGCTCAATGAGGCGGGTGAGGCGGACCAAGATCGTCGCCACCCTCGGGCCGGCCAGTGGAAGTCCGGAGACGATCGGCGACCTCATTGAGGCCGGTGTCGATGTCTTCCGCCTCAACTTTTCCCATGGGGACCGAGAGATCCATAAGTGCAGCATTGAATGCATTCGCCAAGCGAGCAAGCGGCTCAACCGACCGACCGCGATCCTCCAGGATCTTCAAGGGCCGAGGATCCGTATAGGCACCTTCGTGGAGGGACAGGTCGAACTCAAGGAGGGCGACGCTTTCGATCTGACCTGCAGTGACGACAGTCCCGGCGACCGGACACGAGTCGGGGTAACCTACCCTAATCTCTTCGCCGACGTGAAGATAGGTGATGCTCTGCTTATCGACGATGGCCGCTTGGTGCTCGAGGTGGTGGGCATTGAGGGGGAAACCATCATGACCAGGGTCGCGCTCGGCGGCCGCCTCTCGAACAGCAAGGGTATCAACATCCCGGGCGCGGACCTGTCAGTACCTGCGCTCGCAGACAAGGATGTTGAGGACCTCCTCTTCGGAGCGGAGTTGGAGGTGGATTGGGTAGCGATGAGCTTCGTGCGAAGTCGAGACGATCTGCTGCTGGCGAGGCACTACCTTGCCAGGGCAGGGTCCCGGGCCAAGCTCATGGCTAAGATCGAGAAGCCGAGTGCCGTCCGCCGCTTTGCTGAGATCCTCCGCGAGGTGGACGGGGTCATGGTGGCCCGTGGCGACCTCGGTGTGGAGATGTCACCCGAACAGGTGCCGCTCATCCAGAAGCAGCTCATCCGTGACTGTACTGAGGCTGGCAAGCCGGTCATTACAGCCACTCAGATGCTCGAGTCTATGATCCACAACCCGACCCCTACCCGGGCCGAGGCCTCCGATGTGGCTAATGCCATCTACGACGGCACCGATGCGGTTATGCTCTCGGCCGAGACAGCGATAGGCTCCTATCCGGTCGACGCTGTCAGAATTATGGACCGGATCGCCCGATCGGTCGAGGCGAACGGGCACTATCAGCAGGCTATGCGTGATCACCATCCCAAGCCCTCGGACTCCACAGCTGACGCGGTGTCTTTGGGAGCCGTGGAGATGGCTTTCAATCTCCAAGCCGACCTGATCGTGACCTTTACCGCCTCCGGTACGACGGCCCTGAGGGTCTCCCGCTACCGACCCTCGGTTCCGGTGCTGGCTATTACCCCTAGCCCCCGGGCCTACCGGCAGATGAGCGCCTCCTGGGGACTGGTGCCGTACCTGAGCACCGAGATCGATAGTACGGATCGGATGGTGACTGAGTCCCTCGAGGCCATTCGTAACACCGGCTTAGGTGAAGAGGGTGGGCGCTTCGTTATCACGGCAGGGGTGCCATTTGGGATGCGGGGTACGACCAATCTTATCCGGGTGGAGCGGATCCGGGAGCAGGGGAGACCGGGTTGAGCCTAGCGGACCCCCCCTCTCTGTCAGTGGCGACGGCTGGGTGCGAGGCCTTTACTCTTCCTCAGCACTCACCAACACCTTCAGTTCAATAACAACCTCATGATGGGGTTTGTAGGGCACTGTGTACTCTCCGAGGAGCTTGATCGGCTCAGGGAGGTCGATCTTACGGCGGTCGACTTCGACGTTGTAGGCGGCCTCGACCGCCTCGGCGATATCACGATTGCCGACCGAGCCGTAGATGCGCTCCTCGCCAGCCCTGGCCTTAATCTCGATCTGGGCCTCTCCCAGCAGCTCCTTGAGGCGCTCGGCGTCCGCCTTGCGCTCGGAGAGTTGCCTTGCGCGCTGGGCAAGGCGTGCATCGAGTACGGCCTTGTTGGCAGCGGTGGCGGGCAGGGCAAGGCCTTGCGGGATCAGCCAGTTCCGGGCATGGCCGGGTCTGACAGTGACCATTTCGCCCGCCTCGCCGAGTGAGTCTATCGGTTCGAGGAGGATTACGTTCACTTCCGCACCAGCATCTCGGTGATCGGGATGATGGCCAGCATCCGGGCGCGCTTGACGGTCATAGCAAGCCTGCGCTGGTGCTTGGCGCACACGCCGGTGCGACGCCGCGGAAGGATCTTGGCAGTGTCCGAGATGAACCTTCGCAGCATCCGGTCGTCATGATAGTTGGTGATCTCAAGCTCTCCACTACAGAACTGGCAGACCTTGGGGCGGCGGCCACGGCGGCCGCCGCGGCGCAATCTACGATCTCTTTCTCTTGCCATTTAGAAGGGTAGATCCTCTTCTGGTGGAAATTCCTCATCGATATCCAGTTGACTCGCCTGAGCACCCCGGCGCACGGGCTCAGGGTGGGTACCGGCTCCACCGGTGCCGGGACCGCGGGTCAGGTACTCGACACGCGACCCTTCAATGCGCGTCGTGTAGCGTCGATTGCCTTCTTTATCGGTCCAGGAATCGTTGACCAGCCGACCCTGCACGAAGACGGCGTCCCCCTTAACCAACTCGCCCGTGGCCTCGGCGAGGTCACGCCATACGTTGACGTCGACGTAATGGGTGCGCTCCTGGTCGGAGCCGCTGCGGTCCCGGTAGCGCTCGTTCACAGCCACGCTGAAGCGGGTCACGGCGCTACCCGAGGGGGTGTAGCGCAACTCGGCATCGCGCGTAAGGTTTCCGACAATCAGGGTCTCGTTGAGCGCGTTCCGCAGACGATGCTGGCCGCGCGTATCCGTCACAGTGGCCTCGCCCTGACGGGGACCGAAACTGAGCACGTCGACCCTGAGTGCTCTGACGTCCAGGGTGCTGCGGCGTTGACCCTCTTGGCTCTCCCAGCTGCGGTAGTCGATCCTACCCTCTACGAACACCGGGGTTCCAGCCTCGACCCGGTTGACCAGCGCCTCGGCGGCGTTGCCGAAGATCGTTGCGCGGTGGTACCACGCCAGTTCACGCAGCCGGGCGTCGTCACCGATGACGTGATCGTTGCCGCCCAGGTTAAGCTCCAGGATCGCCAAACCGCTCGGGGTGTAGCGGAGTTCGGGGGGCTGGGTGAGCGTGCCCGCCAGGTAGACCTTGTTCAGTCCTCGTGCCATAAGGTCATCTCCTTGGCCGAAAGGAGTCAGCTGTCTTCGTTCAAGTCCCAGTGGCAGCTTCGGGCTGCTCGGTCGTGATGGCCTTGCGGGTCTTCCACTCCGGGCGATTCCTGACCACTAGTACGCGCATCACGTTATCACGTTGGCGCAGGGCGGCTTCGACGGCCTTGGGGCTATCGTTGGGCATCGTTAGGTGGTAGATGAGGTAGTAGCCTTCGCTGAGCTTTCGGATAGGGTACGCCAGGCGGCGGTGGCCCCACTCGTCGAGCCCGACGATTTCCCCTTGGGCACGCTCGATTTGGGTTGAGACTGCTTCTTTCTCAGTTTGAAGCTGGCTCTCGCTTAGTCCCGGACCGAGAATGATGTTGAGGTCATACTGAGCCGTTTCCGGCATGTGTCACCTCCTTCGCAAGCCGGTTGCGTCCGCAGCCCCCTTCATATCAAGGGCGGGCCGACCTGAGCAGGCCCGGTGCGTCAACTCTCTCCGGCGTAGGCTCATCTCCGCCGCGCGTAGGCTTCGCGGAGGCGGCGGCTAGCTATTGTAGCATCTCGGGTCGGGCCGCGACAACGGCCCGACCCGCATATAGGCTTCGCGGAGCCAGCATCTGGCCCGCACTTGGCAACTACGGTTTGGATCTTAGGTGCCTACGTAACATCTTTTGATGTAGTCATGACCCCGTTCGCTGCCGGCAGCTTCGACCTCGACAGGAGACAGCGGCCTCCCATCGGTGCGTGCTCTGGACCAGTCTTGCCGCTGGCGATCTGCACCTTAGTGGGGATCCTCAGGTCTCGGCGAGGGCTGTTGCCACCCGCTTCGCATCGCGAATGCAGTCGTTGAGCCCCACCCCCCGGTAGGCGTCGCCGGTGAGCGTTACACCGGGCATATCGGCAATCAGCCTCTCGACCCGTTCGAGCCGCTCGCAGTGACCTAGGAGGTGCTGGGGGCTGCCCCGGTGCCAGTAGACCGCCTCGACGTACTCGGGTTCTGCCGTGATCCCCATGGTGATCTCGAGGTCGCGCTGGACCGTAGCCAGCGCCTCAGTCCGGGAGAGATCCGCGAACGCGGGGTCGACCGTGCCTCCGGCGATCACCCGCAGCAGCACCTTCCCCTTGGGGGCTTGGTCGGGGAAGATCGATGAGCTCCACTGTATTCCGAGGCTGCGAACCCCTTCGCCCCGCGGCACTACGAAGCCGAAGCCGTCGAGGAGACGGGGCACGTCTATGCGGTCGAAACCGAGACCGAAGATATGCACGTTGGCGTAGGGGATGGCTGCGAGTAGCCCCGCCGCTTCCGGGCTGTGCGGCCTGAGAAGGGTGGCGCTGACAGGCGCTGGCGTGGCCAAAACCACCTGCTCCGCCACCACCTCCCCCCCCTCCTTGAGTCGGAGTATGAGACCGCCCGAGGCATCTGGCTCGAGTGCAGTCACCTCCTCCCCCGTCAGGAGTTCTGGAGTCAAGTCCGCTCGAAGGGCGTCGATCAGGCACTGGATCCCCCCCTCCCGGAAGCTGGTTGGGAGCCCCCAGCCCCCCTGAGACCCGATCAAGCCCCTGAGGAGGCTCCTGTGCTCGCGCTCTAAGCGTCGTAGCTGCGGGAACAGGGCGTCCAGGCTCAACTCGCCTGCGTTGCCGACAGTGGTGTCCGACACCAGCGAGTCTGCGAGGGCCGCCGCTACACCAGCCCCGAAATGCCTGCTCAGGAATACGTGCACACTCTCCTCTTGGTTCACCTGTGAGGCAAGGACGGGCTCGAGGAGTGCCCGCAACTTGCCGCCTGGAGAGAGCAACTCTGACCGGAAGAAGGCTTGCGGCGAGACAGGAACGGGCCTCAGGCCCCCGTCGCGGTAGACGAAGCGGTTCCGGGCCACCTCCGAGGCGGGCAGAAGTCTCTCCGAGAGGCCCACCGCCCCTGCCAGTTCGAGGGTCTCCGGCGCATTCGCTCGGAAGCTGCTCGGCCCCCAATCGAAGGTGAACCCCCCCTCACGGGTAGATCGGGCCTTTCCGCCTGGATCGATCTCCTTCTCAAGGAGGACGAAGCGGAGATCGGGGGCGAGTCGCCTAAGAAACGATGCGGTGGCGAGGCCGGCGATACCTCCCCCGACGATGGCAACCTGTGGCATGTCTCTAGCATTATGACTTCCTCCAGCCCCCATCACTTCGCAACTTCCAGGTAGAGGGGGTCCGAGGCCAAGGCGGCTACTCTGCTGCGCGCTGTGACGCGGGATGGGTCACCGTCGTGAGAGTCGCTTGGGGCGCCTTGCGTGGGATGTGTGGTTACAGCGCTCTGATGAGGTTCGCTACCCAGGTCCGAGGGGGTGCGGTCGCCGTTTGACACTTTCATGACACTTTCTGGGTCGCCCGGCTCTACTATGATTCGGTTGTGGAACGGCTCGCGCTGATCGGCGTTTCGCACCGCCGAGGTGGCGCCTCGGCGGTGGAAGCGTGGCAGGATTGTTTCGACGACGACGCTCTGGTCCGCCTCGGCTTCGACGCCTTCGTCAGGATCGCCACCTGCAATCGCTGGGAGGTAATCCTGCAGCTTCCCGAGGGAATCGACTTAGACGGTGCGCGCCACCTGCTGGCCGTGCCCGGATATGCACGGCCATACGCCTACATGGGCGAGGCGGCGATCGAACATCTGGCCCTAGTAGCCTCCTCGATTGACGCACTCAATCCTGGTGAGGATCAGGTCGTTCGTCAGGTGCGCGAGGCCTATTCCCGGGCCAAGGCTCGGGGGGTCAGCGGTTCGCTGGCCTTCGCGTTTGATACCGCTCTGCGGATCGCTAGGAGGGTCCGCCACGAGGTGGAGCTAGCGCCCGTGAATACGTCTCTCTTTAGTTTGGTTCGGCCCGAGATCGAGGCGATCCTAGTCCCTGGGGTCGGTGCGGCCGTGCTCGGGGCGGGGGAGATGGGGACGCTGGCCGCCACCATCCTGGCCAACATTGAGGGAGTCCGGCTCACGGTGTTTAACCGCACCCTCGCGCGTGCCCAGCAGCTCGCAACTTCGCTCCGTGCAGAGGCCCGGGCCCTCGAGGAGTTCCCGACCGGGGGTGCCGGCATTCGAGTCCTGGTCTGCACCACACCGGTTCGTGACCTCGTCGACGCCGAGGCGCTCGACCGGCTGCCCGATCTCAGGCTCATCGTCGACCTCGGCCTGCCGCGTAATGTGGCCGCGCAGGCGGCTCGGGAACGGGGTGTGCGGGTCCTCGACATCGATACCCTCCAAGAGGCGGGCGCGCAGCGCCGCGGGGCGCTCCGTGAGCGACTCGCAGTCGCCGAGGGTCTGGTACTCGAGGAGCTGGCCACAGCCATGGCCGCCTGGAATGAACGACAGCTCGCCCCCGCCATCCGTCGCCTTCAGGAGTGGATCGACCATACTATTGAGACCACTATTGCGGAGCGGGGCTCCGGTGCCGGGATGGAACTGCTGGCTGAGGACCGAGAGCGGCTGGCCCGGCGGGTTCTGCACGTGCCGGTAAAGGGGCTGCGGGCGCTCGCCCGCGAGTACGGTCTGGAGGCAGCTAGAGTCTTCTTGGCAGAGGCCGGGCTGGCCGAATGAGTGCCTCCCAACCGCTGCACATCCGCATCGCTACCCGCGGGAGCGATCTGGCCTTACGGCAGGCGGTCGGTGTAAAGGAGGGTCTCGAGCACCTCGGACACTCTGCCGAATTGGTTGCCGTCGAAGCTAGAGGTGATTCCGATCTCCGGCCGTTTCGCGAACTGAGCGGCCAGGGTTTCTTCACTCAGGCTGTCCAGGAAGCGCTGCTCGAGGGCAGGGCGGAACTGGCTGTTCACTCCTACAAGGACCTGCCCTCAGCCGCTACACCGGGGTTCGAGGTGGCCGCGGTCCCCACCCGGGCCGACGCCCGCGATGCTCTGGTGATCCGTCCCGAACACTTCGATCTGGATGCCGAGCAGCTGCCGCTCAGGCCCGGGGCGCGCGTCGGAACCGGCGCGGTGCGCCGCAGCCGGCAGCTGCAGAAGCTGCGTGGTGACCTGGTGATCGCCGATATGCGCGGCAACGTCCCGACCCGTATCGACCGGCTCAGGGCGGGCACCGTAGACGCCGTCGTCCTAGCCGTGGCCGGTCTCGAGCGGCTCGGCCTTAAGCTGGACGATCTCGAAGTGGTGGCCTTGCACCCGCAGACCTTCGTGCCCGCCCCCGCCCAGGGCGCTCTGGCCCTCGAGATTCGCAGACACGATTACGCACTTGCCCAGGCCCTGACCGACCTCCACGATCCGGTGGGATACCGACCGGTCGCAGCCGAGCGGGGCCTCATGTCCATGTTAAGGGGCGGATGTCAACTCGCTCTGGGGGCCCACGCTACCCTCCGGAACGGGCTCGTTACCCTGAACGCCTGGTACGAAGGGTTGAGCGTCGTCGTCGAGCACCCCTCCTCCGAAGGTGCAGCGCTACTCGCCTTCGAGGCCCTCGGTCGGCCGGATCCAGTCACCGTAGTGGAGGGGTTGTGAGGGTGGCTCTTACTCAGAGCCGAGGGCGCCTCGAGGGCCTCGAAGGTGCCCTCGAAGCCCTCGGGATCACCGTGGTGCGGGTTCCCCTCATCGAGACCCGTCCCCGGCTGCAGCCGCAGGTGCGCCGTTGCGGGCTACTCTTGGCGGAGCTGCCCTGGCTCCTGTTCTCAAGTCGCTCAGCGGTCGAGGCTTGGCAGGTGCTCGAGTTGCCGCTGGATGGCCCCCGGCTTGGCGCCGTCGGTCCGGTGACGGCTGCGGCTCTGGAGCGGGCCGGCGCGAGGGTCGAACTCCTCGGCGAGCCGGCCTCTGCCGAGGGCTTGGCGGACCGGTTCATCGCGCACATCTCGGGCCCCTCTGCCGGTCCGGTCGGTCTCCCCCAGGGGAGCCTCTCCTCTCTGCTCCTTAGTCGCCTCCAGGCCGCAGGCCTGCGCGCCCTGCCGCTGGTGGTCTATGAGACGATCCCCCTCGCCTGGTCGGTCGATACCGACGTAGACGCGGTGGTTCTGGCCAGCCCCTCGGCTGCTCGGGCCCTGCCCGGCTGGGTGGCGTACCGTTCGACCCTGATCACCATTGGGCCGAGTACCAGCCAGGCGGTCCGCGCCCGCGGACTCGTTCCGATCGAGGCCCCAGTTCCATCTGGAGAGGCGATCCTGGGGGCGATAGACCGGCTAAGGGGGGACCGGTGACGGTCCGGGTAGCCCCCCTCAAGCTCGTACGCCGCCCGCGGCGCCTGCGCCGCTCCGCCGCCCTGCGCCAACTTGTCTCCGAGACCGTGATCGAGCCCCATCGCCTGGTGCCTCCCCTGTTCGTGGTGTCTGGGGCGGGGGAGACCCAACCCATCGCCAGCCTGCCCGGGGTGGACCGCCTCAGCGTGGACCGGCTCCTGCCCCGGCTCGAGCACCTCCTTAAACTAGGCATTCGGGCCGCCTTGCTCTTCGGGGTGGTGGCACCCGGTACGAAATCGGCTTGCGCCGCCACCGCCTTCGATCCCGAGGGGCCGGTTCCCAGGGCTCTGCGGGCGGCTCGGAGCCACTTCGGGGACGACCTCGTGCTCATCACCGATGTCTGCCTTTGCGCCTATACGGATCATGGTCACTGCGGCCTCCTCGCCGAGACCCCTTGGGGCGTGCAGGTGGACAACGACAGCAGCCTCGAGCCGCTGGCTCGCATGGCCTTGGCCCACGCGAGGGCGGGGGCCGACCTGGTCGCGCCATCCGACATGATGGATGGCCGGGTGGCCGCCATCCGGCGGGCGCTCGACAGCGGCGGGTTCGAGGGGGTGGGCATCCTCTCCTACGCCGTCAAGTACGCCTCGGCTTTCTACGGGCCGTTCCGCGCCGCCAGCGCATCGGCCCCGAAGGGAGCATCCCTGCTACAGGACCGAACGAGCTATCAGCTGGACCCTCGCAACGCCCGGGAGGGGCTGCTTGAGGCCGCTCTTGACGAGGCCGAGGGGGCCGATGTGCTGATGGTGAAGCCGGCTTTGCCCTACCTGGACATCCTGGCCCGACTCAGAGCCCGGTCCGGGCTACCACTGGCGGCCTACCAGGTCTCAGGTGAATACGCCATGCTGAAGGCTGCGGCAGCCGTGGGGGCTCTCGACGAGCCGGCCGCAGTGCGCGAGGCCCTGCTGTCGATCCGTCGGGCGGGCACCGATCTGATCTTCAGCTACTACGCTGCTGAGGTGATCGAGAAGGGATGGTTAATGTGAGGTGCGAGGCCGCTACCGGAACCCGATTCGGCTTGGGGTCGACGTGGTAGAGGTGGGGTGCCTGGTCGAGCACCCCTATCGCCTTGGAGGGGAAGTGACCCGGGAGCCACTTGGGGTAGGCCGCTCTCTGGTCTGCTCCAGCACCGGAGCCACGAACGGCTGGGTTTGCGCAGCGCTCAACTCCGTCGGGCACGTTCGAGGGTCTGCATGACGTGCCCTACCGTGCTTATCGTGGAGAGCGAGCCGACCCTCGCCGAGGTGCTGTGCGACAACCTCGAGCACGAGGGCTACGATGTCGCGACCGCGAACGACAGCGAGACCGGCTACCGGGCCTGGGTCCGTGCCGCCCCCGACCTGGTGGTGCTCGACGTGACGCTCCCGGGAACCGACGGGGTCGACCTGTGCCGCCGCCGCCGCGAAGAGGGTGACCGGACCCCGGTGCTCTTGCTGAGCGCCCGCAGCCAGGCCGAAGACCGAGTTGAGGGCCTGGCCGCGGGAGGGGATGACTACCTCGCCAAGCCGTTTCACCTGCAGGAGTTCCTCCTTCGGGTCAAGGCGCTGCTGCGCCGCCGAGGTTGGGAGGGGGCGCCCTCTGCGACCTTCGCCTTTGGTGGCCACCGGGTCGACTATCGGAGTTGGACCGCACGGCTCACCGACGGGCGCGAGGTGCCCTTAGGTGAGCGCGAACTCGGAATCTTCAGGATGCTGGCCTCGCGGGCGGGGGAGGTGGTGAGTCGCGACGACATCCTCGATGGGGTTTGGGGCAGCGACGCCTTCCCAGCTAGCCGCACCGTGGATAACTTCGTGGTAAGGCTCCGCCGACTATTCGAGCCGGATCCGTCGAGACCCATCTACTTCCACACTGTCTGGGGGGTGGGCTACCGCTTCACACCTAGTGGGGACGGACGGGAAGATGAACCAGGGATTGAGACATGACCTGCTGCCCCAGCTGCGTCGACCCGCAGTGGCGCACCATCCTCAACCCGGTCGCCCCCCCCGCCCCGGTGTGTCGGTGGGCCCGCAGAATCGACGGAGAAAGGGGCGATTAATGGCTACCGTCACCACCGACCGATCCGTCGCACTCTTCGAAAGGGCGCTCGCGCTCATTCCTGGGGGTGTCAACTCGCCCGTGCGGGCCTTCGGCAGTGTTGGGGGTACACCCCGGTTCATCGCCCGTGCAAGGGGCTGCTACCTCTGGGATGTGGACGGCAACCGCCTGATCGACGCTGTCGGTTCGTGGGGACCTATGATCTTGGGGCATGCCCACCCTGTAGTCCTCGAGGCGGTATCGAGTGCACTCGCCTCTGGAACCAGCTTCGGCGCGCCGACCGAACTCGAGTCGGAATTGGCTGAGCGGGTTCTGGAGCGCTACCCCGGCTGCCAGCGGGTCCGCTTCGTCAACTCGGGGACCGAGGCGACTATGAGCGCCCTGCGGCTGGCTCGTGGGGCGACCGGCCGCGACCTGACTGTTAAGTTCGAGGGCAACTACCATGGCCACGCCGATGCCCTGCTAGTGGCCGCCGGCTCGGGCGCTCTCACGACCGGTGTGCCGTCGAGTGACGGGGTACCCGAGGCGGTCGCCGGGACCACTCTGGTCGCCCCCTACAACGACCTCGACGCAGTCGCTGCCCTGTTCGAGCGCTTCCCGGACCGGATCGCGGCCGTGATCCTCGAGCCGGTCGCCGGCAACATGGGGGTTGTCCCCCCTGCAGCCGGTTTCCTCGAGGGGCTCAGGGATCTCACCCGCAGCCACGACACCCTGCTCATCGCCGACGAGGTCATGACCGGGTTCCGTCTGGCCCCGGGAGGGGCCGTGGAGCGCTATGGGATCGATGCCGATCTCGTCTGCTGGGGCAAGATCGTCGGCGGTGGCCTCCCTGTCGGCGCCTATGGTGGACCGGCCGAACTGATGGACCAGATCTCGCCGGTGGGCAGGGTCTATCAGGCCGGCACCCTTTCGGGGAACCCGCTCGCCATGGCGGCCGGGGTCGCCACCCTGGGTTGCATGGCCGACCTTCCCGATCTCTACTGCACCCTCGAGCGCCGCGGCGCCGCCCTCGAGGCGGGTCTGCTCGAGGCGGCCCGTGGCGCTAGCGTGGCGGTAACCATCAACCGCGTCGGTTCGATGCTGACCGTCTTCTTCACGGATATACCGGTAGTCGACCTCCCCAGTGCCCGGGCGGCCGACGAGGCGGCCTTCGGTCGCTGGTTCCACGGCCTGCTGGCGCGCGGCGTCTACTGGCCACCCAGCCCTTTTGAAGCGGCCTTCCTCTCCTACGCGCACGAGGATGCCGAGGTCGAGGTGCTGATCGAAACGGCCGCTGCGGCGTTTTGCGAAGTGACCTGACACCGCCTCCGCCACTCTACTACCTCGGCGCTACCACTTCCCCTCGATCTCCGGTTATCCTCAGGGGGTCCCCACCAGCGGGATGAGGAGGCTCCATGAAACTTGAGCACGTGGCTCTCAACGTTCCCGATCCCAAGGCGGCCGCTGCCTGGTACGCCGAACACCTGGGTTTGAAGATCGTCCTCGCGAATGAGGAGTCGCCCTACATCCACTTCCTAAGCGACGGTGCGGGTGCGATGCTCGAGGTCTACAGCAACCCCGAAGCTGGCATCCCCGACTACGCCGCCATTGACCCCTTCACCTTCCATGTGGCCTTCGCTGTCGACGACCTCGAAGTGGAGGTCGAGCGGCTGGTCGCAGCCGGAGCCGGCCGTGACGGCGACATCCATATGATCGGTGGCAACCGGATCGCCTTCCTGCGTGACCCCTGGGGGGTTACGGTGCAGTTGGTGTGGCGCGCCGTGCCGTTCACCTCGTGATCCGTACCCCCGCTCCAGAGCTCTCCCCCGCCGGAGCGATCTAGGCCGGGATACCTGGGAGTAAGGGAGTCCGCTGTGGCGATCCAGGCGCTGATCGAAACCCTGAGGGAGCTCTACCCCGCCGAGCGGCTGCTCACCCGCCGGGCGCAACTGGCGACCTTCGAATCCGACGGGCTCACCGCCTTCAAGGCCCGCCCCGCGGTCGTGGTTTTGCCCGAGTCGCAGGGTGAGGTGATCGCCACGGTGCGGGCCTGTCACGGGCACGGTGTGCCCTTCGTGGCGCGCGGCTCCGGAACCAGCCTCTCGGGCGGTTCGCTGCCCGTCGAGGGGGGCGCGGTGATCGCGCTGAACAGGCTCGACCGCATCGTCAAACTCGATCCTGGGGCCCGTTTGGCGGTGGTCGAGCCGGGGGTGATCAACCGACAGGTGTCGGTGGCGGCGGCGCCCTACGGTCTCTACTACGCTCCCGACCCCTCATCGGGGCCGGTATGCACCATCGGCGGCAATGTCGCCTTTAACTCGGGCGGTGCCCACTGCCTTAAGTACGGTATGACCACCAACCATGTGCTGGCCATCCGGGCGGTCCTGCCCGACGGTGCGGTGGTGGAGTTGGGTAGCGACAGCCTCGAGGGGGTAGGCCCCGATTATGCCGGGCTGTTCGTCGGCTCGGAGGGGCTGTTTGGCATCGCACTCGAGATCACACTTCGGCTTCTACCCCGAGTCGAGCGCTACCACACCGTCCTCGCCGCCTATCACGATCTCGCGGTCGCTGGTGAGGCGGTGGCGAGCGTAGTAGCCTCCGGGCTGCTTCCCGGGGCGATGGAGATCATGGACCGGCTGGCGATGGACGCCGCTGAAGCCGCCGTCCAGGCGGGCTATCCGCCCGACGCCCAGGGGCTGCTCATCGTCGAACTTGAGGGCCCCGACGCCGAGGTCGAGGCGGAGTTCCCGCGACTGATGGAGGTGATCGACGCCTCGGGGCCGTTCGAGGTTCGGGTGGCTGAGACCGAGGCCGAGCGGCAGCGCATCTGGAAGGGTCGCAAGGGTGCCTTCTCCTCTGTGGGTCGTCTGAGCCCCGACTACATCGTTCAGGACGGGGTGGTGCCGCGCAGCCGGCTGGCCGAGGCGCTTGCGGAGATCGGTCGGCTCGCCGGGCACTTCGGGCTCCGAGTGGCCAATGTCTTCCATGCGGGCGATGGCAACCTGCATCCGCTGATCCTCTTTGACGGTCGCGTCGAGGGGGAGCTTGAGCGAGCCGAGGAGCTTGCCGGTGCGATCCTCCGCCTGTGCGTGCGGCTCGGCGGTTCGATCACCGGCGAGCACGGGGTCGGGGTGGAGAAACGCAGCTACCTCCCGGAGCAGTACGGCCCTGGCGAGATGGAGTTGATGCGGAACCTCCGACGGGCGGTGGACCCTGCCGAGATCGCCAACCGCGGCAAGATGCTCGCGGTAGATGTGGCGGGCAGCCCTCCGCTCCCCGCCCACGAGTGACGATCCGGTGACGACGCTAACAGCAGATCACCGTGCCTACCTCGAGGAGTTGCAGGCTTCGGTCCGGGAGAAGGGGAGGCTCCGCCCGGTCGGGGGCGGCAGCAAGCTGGCGCTGTCGGGCTGGGGCAACCTGATGATGGGTGGTCTGTCGGGACTCCTCGAGTACGACCCCGAGGAGTACACCTTCACGGCCCTGGCCGGAACCCCGGTTGCGGAGGTCGAGGCCCTGCTCGCGGAGGGGGGACAGGAGCTCCCCTTCGACCCGCCGCTGGTGGAGGCCGGCGCTACCTTGGGAGGCACCGTGGCCGCGGGACTCTCGGGGCCGGGCCGGTTCCGCTACGGCGGCGTCCGCGACTTCCTCCTCGGCGTTACCTTCATCGACGGCCGCGGCGAACTCCTTGAGGGGGGCGGCAAGGTGGTTAAGAATGCCGCCGGCTTCGATCTGCCCAAGCTGATGGTAGGCAGCGCTGGTTGCCTCGGGGTGCTCGTCGAAGTGACCTTCAAGGTGTTCCCGAAGCCGGCTGCAGCTTCCACTCTGCGCCTCGAGGCGACCTCGTTTGCCGGGGCGGTCGAGCGGATGGCGGTCCTGGCGGCGAGTTCCTTCGAGCTGAGTTGTCTGGAGTTAGAGCCGCCCGTGACCCTGTGGCTCCGCATCGCTGGCCTGGCTGAGGCGCTGCCCGCCCGGCTGGAGCGGCTGGAGGAGGCCGTCGGGCCCCTGGCTGAGCCCTTCTGCGGCGAGGCGGACGCGCGGGTGTGGCGTGAGGCGCGGGAGTTCGCCTGGGTCCCGGCAGACCACGGCCTGGTCAAGGTTCCCGTCAATCCTTCGCGTCTCGGTGCGCTCGAGGAGGCGGTCGGGGCGCTCGGTACCCCGGTGCCACGCCGCTACGGCGTGGGTGGCAACGTTGCCTACCTCGCTTGGCCCCAGGACCTTCCCGAGGAGTGTCTCGAGACACTCCTCGGGGGCACCGGCCTCTCCGCGATGGCGATTCGTGGCGCTTGGTCGCGGCCACTCTTGGGCCGCCTGCCCGGGGGCGCCTTCGCCGAGCGCGTCGCTAGGGTCCTCGATCCGGAAGGCAAGTTCGCTATCGAGACCCGCAGTTCTGGCCTGGGTGGTGCAGACCGGCTCGGCCGCCGGGTAGGGAGTCGACCATGAGACCGAACAGATTACGCGAGCTACTCGATTCGGGCCGGCCCACCCTGGGAACCCATGTCCACAGCACTTGGCCCTCCGTGATCGAGGCGCTGGGACACACCGGCCTCTACGACTATGTGGAGTTCGTTGCCGAGTATGCCCCTTTCGACCTGCACGACCTCGACAACCTAGCCCGCACGGCCGAACTGTTCGACCTCTCCACCATGATCAAGGTCGATCAGGAGCCGCGCAGCTTCATCGCCCAGCGAGCCATCGGCTCCGGCTTCCAGAGCCTGCTGTTCGCCGACTGTCGGACGGCGGACGAGGTGCGCGAGTGCGTCCGCATCGCCCGGCCCGACACCCCGGAGGATGGTGGCACCTACGGTGTCGGCACGCGCCGCTTCGCCTATATGGGCTACGGGGGCTCGCGCACCTACGTCCAGGCCCTGCGTGACGTCGTGACGGTCTTCATGATCGAGAAGGGGACCGCGGTCGAGCAACTCGAGGAGATCCTCGAGATCGCGGGGGTCGACATGATCCAGTGGGGTGCCTCGGACTACTCGATGAGCGTCGGCCGGGCGGGCGAGCGAACCCATCCCGATATCCTGAAAGTCGAGAAACATGTCTTCGAGACCGCCATCCGTATGGGGGTGCCGCCGCGCGTTGAGATCGACAGCCCAGACCAGACGAGGGCCTACCTCGATATGGGCGTCCGCCACTTCTCCATCGGTACCGATATCGGCATCCTCTACGGCTGGTGGCAGCGCAACGGGGAGGATCTCCGGAAGGCGCTGGAGGGCCTCTAGGGGCTGCTGAGGAGGGGAAGAGGGGCGATGCAACACGCTATTCCACCGGACGCGATCGGTCCCCAGGGTGAGGCGATGACCCAGGCTGTGGAGGGGTGTGTCCACTGCGGCTTCTGCCTCCCTACCTGTCCCACCTATGTCCTTACGGGCGAAGAGATGAATAGCCCCCGCGGGCGCATCCTGCTGATGAAGGAGGTGCTCGAGGGGACCCTGGAGCTTGATGAGGTCACCCCCTACCTCGACCCCTGCCTGGGCTGCTTGGCCTGCGTCACTTCCTGTCCCTCGGGGGTGCCGTACGGTGACCTGCTCACCCCCTTTCGGATGCAGTCCGAAGAGCACCGGAAGCGTCCCTGGGCTGAGCGGGTCCTGCGGGGTGTGGTGCTCTCCACCCTCCCCTACCCGCGCCGGTTCCGGGTCTTGGCGCAGCTAGCGCGCCTCGTCCGGCCCCTCCGGGACCTCGTACCCAAGGGGCTGCGTGGGCCGCTAGAGTTGCTCCCGGAGCGCCTACCTGCGGCCGGGCCGTTACCGGAGCGGACCCCTGCTCAGGGGAGGCGCCGGGCCCGGGTGGCGTTGCTACGGACCTGTGCCCAGCGGGTGCTCGACCCCGCCATCGATGCCGCCACCGTGCGAGTGCTGGCCCGCAATGGGGTCGAGGTGGTGCTCCCGCGTGCCCAGGGCTGCTGCGGCGCCCTGTCGGCCCATACCGGTGCCGGTGAGCAGGCGAAGGCGTTCGCTCGGGCTGTACTCAGGGTGCTGCCAGACGATGTGGACGCGGTCCTCACCAACGCTGCCGGCTGCGGCTCCGGCATCCACGAGTATCCGCTCTGGCTGGTCGGTGAGCCAGAGGAGGAGGCCGCCCGCGCCCTAGCCCACAAGGCCTCCGACGTGAGCGCCTTCCTGGCCGAGTTGGGCCCGCTGCCACCGCCGGCCCTGTCCGAGCCCCTCAAGGTCGCCTATCACGACGCCTGCCACCTCGCCCACGCCCAGGGCGTCACCCTGCCGCCGCGTGAGTTGCTCGGCATGATCGGCGGCCTCGAGTTGCTCGAGCTACCGAACTCCGAGATCTGCTGCGGTTCTGCTGGTACCTATAACATTGAGCAGCCGGAGGTCGCGGCCGAGTTGGGCCGACGCAAGGCCGAGTCGACCCTTGCTACCGGGGCTGAGGCCGTCGCAAGCGGCAACATCGGCTGCCTGATGCAGTTGGGCAACCACCTCGAGCGGTTAGGCCGTCCGCTTCCGGTCTATCACACTGTGCAGCTACTCGACCGGGCCTACCGAGGGGGCTGAGCGGGTTCTAGGGAAAGCTTGATTGGGAGGGCCTGCCTCGTAATGGAAGCATGGATTGCCGGGGTCACCGAACAGCTCCCGCTCATCGTCCTGTTACTGATCATCGCTGTATCGCTCACCATTCTGGTAAAGGGTGCAGACATCCTTGCTGACCAGGCGGTCTCACTCTCGGTGAGGTGGGGCGTGCCCAAGGTCCTGATCGGCGCGACTATCCTCAGTATTGCGACCACGTTGCCGGAGGCCGCCGTGAGCGTGCTGGCTGCCATCCAGGGAGCGCCCGGTCTGGCACTAGGGAATGCGGTCGGCTCAATCATCTTGAATACCGGCCTGATACTCGGCTTGGCCGCAATTATGGGCCAGGTCCCCGTCGACCAGAGGCTGGTGAACTGGCAGAGTTGGATGAAGGTGTCGAGTGCGGTGCTGCTCGTGCTGGTCAGCATCCCATATCTCACGTTGAACCGGCTATGGACGGTCGGAGGACGGCTTCCCCAGGCCGTCGGCGTTGCATTCCTGATCCTTCTCGTTCTCTACTTCTGGTCATCCATCGCTTGGTCGAAGATGGCACCGTCTGGTGGCGTCGGTGATTCCGCAGTCGCTGTCAACCCGAACATCAGGCCGGCCCTCGCACTTGTCGCACTGATCCTGGGGGTCACCATGGTCCTGGTCGGATCACAGCTACTCATCCCCGCCGTGGGAGAGACTGCGCTGCGCCTTCATATCCCCGATGCGATCATCGCCGCGACCCTGGTCGCCTTCGGCACCTCCCTCCCGGAGTTGGTGACGGCGATCACCGCAGTGCGCAAGGGCCACGGCGAACTCGCGCTCGGCAACGTCCTTGGAGCCAATGTCCTGAATGTCCTGTTCGTGACCGGTGCCGCTGCGGCGGTAACCAGGGGAGGCCTCGAGGTTCCGCCGCAGTTCTTTTTCCTCTTCTATCCATCGATGATCTTCATGGTGCTTATCCTCCGCATAGGGATAGGTCGGACCTCGCGCATATTCGATAAAAGGTTCGGCATGATCCTTGTCGGGGCCTACATCATCACGGCTGTACTGGGCTACTTGGTTCCTGGCCCGGCTGCCGGGCCAGGCACGTAGTGGTGAGATAGAGTGAGATGCAAACGACATTCGGCGCCGAGGAGGTGCCTGATCGATCGCCCGAAGGGTTTAGACTCCGACAGACTGGAGGATAAGGACAGACTGGGTGCTGAGGGTCGCGGTCGGGTGGTAAAGGTCGTAATAGCCTGACGCTTGCGGGTGCCGTGCCGCTCCCCGAAGCCGACCGCGACGAACTCGGTGTCAGGAGGCTCAGCTAGTCCCGCAGCGAGCTTCCCAGCGCCAGCGATGGTGCCGGTGCTCAGGATGTTCCAATGAACGATCTCAGCCATCGGGCGCGGCCATTAGGCCTTTCGGATGATCGGTTGACCGTTTGCCGCTAGAAGCGGGCGTCGTTAAGTCGCCAGTAGGCGTCGGTGCCTTTGAGCCCATCTCGACCCTTGGCATAGTCCCAGGGGGTCTTGCCGTTCTCATCCTCAGCGCTGGCGTCTGCGCCAGTATCCAGCAGAAGGATGAGGACATCAGGGTTGTCGCTCCACCTGACTGCCAAATGAAGGGGGGTGTAGCCATCCTCGTCCCGTGCGTTCACCTCTGCCCCAGCCTCAACCAGTGCTGTGATGATGGCTGGGTTGCTGTTGAGCGCCGCTGCCCTATGCAGGGGGGTGAGTCCGGTCTCGTTCCGCACGTCCACATTCGCCCCAGCCTTAATCAATGCTGCGATGATGGCTGGGTTGCTGTTGAGCGCGGCCGCCCCATGCAAGGAGGTATAACCGTCCTCGGTTCGCGCGTTCACCTCTGCTCCAGCCCCAATCAATGCTGTGATGATGGCTGGGTTGCTGTTGAGCGCCGCTGCCTTATGCAGGGGGGTGAGTCCGGTCTCGGTCCGCGCGTTCACCTCTGCCCCGGCCTCAATCAATGCCGCGATGACGACAGGGTCAAGGCTGAGCGCCGCTGCCTTATGCAGGGGGGAGAGACTGATCTCGGTCCGCGCGTTCACACTCGCCCCAGCCTCAATCGATACCGCGATGACGGCAGGATTGCCGCTGAATTCGGCTGCCAAGTGAAGGGGGTATTGCCGCACGGGAGAATTCCTCCATATCCCACTCCGCGCAATCAAGAGCAAACGTCTGAGAAGTTACCGAGGAGGGCGACGCAAACAGGGAGTCGCTTCATGACCCAAACTGTATCATGAGACAACTTAGGAGCCAGCTCATACCCCCTTTGTTCGCACTGCGATCTACTCTGTAGGAGGCTCTGAACCTGTTTGGAGTAGTCGATCGCTAGGAGGCCTGTTTCCAAGGCTGCATCCGAAGCGAACCCCGCTTGGGCTTGACCTCTACCGGCTACGTAAGGTTATCACTTTTGCGTATCCAGCGGATTTGGAAACAGATCCGTAGAGCTGGAAAGTGCCGGTCGTTCGCTGCTCACCTGAAGCGTGCGGATCTGGTGACCGAGGGGTTCAATCTAGTGCGGGAAGACCCAAAGCATCCGGTTGGGAGGGGCGTTTGGGACAGTGCGTCGACAACCCACTTGCCCCCTACTTAGGCAAATGCGAAGGACTTCGGTTTTATGGCTATGCTGACAGTCCCCTTCGTTCAGGGACGGCGCTGCTCGGTCTCAAGCCTAGCGGTGGAAGAACGGCACTGCTACCGGGGCATCCCAAAGGCGCTTCATCTCGGCATCGGTGCGGCACAGCGAGATCGAGAAGCCGGCCATCTCTTGGGTGGTGATGTACTCTCCCACCAGCGGCCGGTGTGCCCGGATCCCGCGCTCAGCGAGCGTGGCGGCCAGCGCCCGGTAGGCGATCAAAAGTTCCATCAGAGTGGTCCCGCCGGCCCCGTTGACAAAGGCCAGAACCTCGTTGCCCGACTCGAAGGGCAGGTCAGCAAGGATCCCCTCCGTCATGGTGGCGACTACCTCGTCGGCGCTGGCGCTCTTCATACGGCGGAAGCCGGGCTCGCCATGGACACCCATGCCGAGAAAGATCTCCCCCTCAGGGAGGGTGAACATCGGCTCGCCGGTAAGGGGGGAGATACCCGGCGCAACGGCAGCTGCCAGGGTGCGGGTGTTGTCGCGAACCCTTTCTCCCAGGGACTTCAGTTCGGCGAGATCGGCCCCCTCCTCGGCCCTGGCACCCACGATCTTGTAGATGAAAGTTGTCCCCGGCGCGCCACGACGTTCATCCTCCCGACCCTTCGGGGCCGAGGCGATGTCGTCGTACATGAATAGCGGCTCGACATCGATACCCTCGCCCCGGGCGAGTTCGACAGCCAATTCCGCGTTAATCACGTCGCCGGCATGCTGAGAGACGAGGAGCAGTACCCCGGCTCCCCGGTCGGCCACACGGACCGCGTCGGCGATCAGCGTCGGCGCGGGGGCTGCGAAGATCTCGCCTAAGGCGTTGGCGTCGAGCATGCCCCGGCCGACCCAGCCGACCGCGATCGGTTCGTGGCCGGAACCGTTGCCGATCACCAGGCCCACTTTGCCGGTCGCCTTCGGCTTGGCTCGCACTACCACCCGGCGGTCCTTGATCCGGCTCACGTAGTCTCCGTAGGCGGCGATATAGCCCTCGATCAGTTCGTCGACGATCCGCTCGGGAGCGTTGATGAGCTTGTTCATCTCTCCCCTCTCCAACTCTCGAGGATCAGGGCGACCGACACCGCCCCCGGGTCGGGGTGGCCCACCCCGCTACCCTCGATGAACCGGGCCCGACCCCGCCGCGCCTCCATCCCGGCGCTGGCCTCGGCGCCAGCCCGGGCGGCCTCTGCGGCCGCCGCCTGAGCCCTGTCCAGACTCTCGGTAGCGTTCCGGGCGGCTTCCGCAGCCGGTAGCAGTGCGTCGAGCAGGGTCTTGTCGCCAGGCGCTGCCCTCCCCAGCCTCTGGATCTGCCGTGCCGCCCTTTCGAGACCGGAGGCGAAGGATTCGGCAGGGGGAGCGGACGCCTCGGCGAAGGCCTTACCGAGTTCGAGGAAGATGGTGGCGAAGAGCGGCCCCGAGGCCCCGCCGATGTGGGACATGAGGGCGAGCCCCGCCGCCTGGAAGACCGGGGCGGCATCCTCGCCGGGGACGGCGGCGGCGGCGGTCGCGGCCTGGGTGAAGCCGCGGGCCATGCCTACGCCGTGATCACCGTCGCCGATTGCGGCGTCGAGCGAGCCGAGCTCTGCCCGCTCCCGCTCGAAGGTGGCGGCGAGGTCGCTTAGCAGCGCGCGAACCTGCGAGCTGGTCACAGCGTCTGCTCTCTCAGGAAGGCGAGACCGGCCCGGGCGGCCTCGCTGGGATCGGCTTCGATGTCGCGCCAGATGGCGAGGTCGGGGCTGACCGCCTCGTCGGCTTGGACGAACAGCTCGAGGGTCAGCCAGCGATCGTAACCGATCTCTTGCAGGGCTCCGAACAGTTCGCCCCAGGGCAGGTGCCCGGAGCCGGGGACACCCCGGTCGTTCTCGACACAGTGGAGGTGTACCAGGCGGGAGGCGCTGTCACGGAGCGCGCGGCCTATACTCTTCTCCTCGATATTCAGATGGTAGCTGTCGAGCAGTACGCCGACATTCGGCTCGTCCACCCAGTCAGCGAGCCGCACCGCGTCGGCGGCGGTGGTGACGAGGTCGGTCTCATAGCGATTGATCGCCTCGACCCCGAGAGTGACGCCTAGGTCACGGGCCAGCGGCGCGACCCGCTTTAGCGCCTCGGCGCTGCGCTCCCAACGGAGCTGCCGCTCCTGCATCAGGCGCTTGCCCCAGGGGGCGTAGATGACGCCGGTGAGGAGGTGACTGCCCAACCCCGCTGCGGTGCGGATCGCCCACTCGAGGTAGTGCACGCCGGCCTCGCGCACCACCTCACTGTCGCTGGTTATGTCGCTCTCAGCGGCTAGGCCGGTGGTGCAGGTCAGTTCGAGGCCGAGTTCCGTGGCGGCGCCCCGCAGGCGGGCGACGTTGGCCTCGTCCATGCCCAGGAGCGAGAGTTCGCAGCCGTCGAAGCCGAGGCGGGCGGCCTCCTCGAGGTAGGGCAGGATATCGTCCTGCCAACTCCTCATCCATAGCGCAATATGCACCCCGTACTTCACAGGACCTCCCACCCCTTCACGCCAGCTCTCGCCCCCCCTTCATAGCAGTTCGAGCAGCTCGAGCGCCACCTCGAAGATCGCTTCGTTGGCCCGCGCCTGGCGCGCCTCCTCCTCCGCGCTGTAGCTGTCCAGGAAGCTCCGGCCACGGCTGAGTTCATCCCAGACGAACACCAGCGAGGCGGTCTTCATGCCGAAGTACTTGGCGGCAGTGAAGACCGCGGAGGTCTCCATGTCGACTGTGAGGTAGCCCGCCTCGCGCCAGCCCTCGACCCGCTCGGGCGGCTGGGCGAAGAGTGCCGAGGTGGTGAGGTGGAGGCCGCGGTGGACGGTGAGGTCGCGGGCGCGCAGGGCCCGCTCGGCCGCCTCGACCAGTTCGGGCGTGGCGTGGGCTACCCCAGCACCACCATAGTACTGCGACGCCCCCTCGCCGATGACGGCACTCTCGGGCAGCATGATATCGCCCGAGATCAGGCCGGGCTGGATCCCGCCGCAGGAGCCGATCTGGATCACGGCTCGGCTGCCGACCGAGCCGAGGGCGTGAACCGGTTCGACGGCGCGCGCCGCGCCATAGGCGACGCAGAAGAGGACGGGAATGCCCCGGTAGCGGCCCCAGTACAGATCTGGGAACTTCAGTTCACGGACATCGGTCAGTGCAGCGAGGCGCAGCGGGTAGCGAGTCCGGTGCCACCAGGTGCCCTCGAGGATGACGAGGGGGGGGACCTCCTCCTCGGTGAGCCCCAGCGCCTCGAGCCAGCCTTCGCGGCTGAGGTTCACGGTCCCAGCAGCCCTTCGACATCCTTTAGGGTGCGCTCAGATTCCCGGTGCCGGGCCAGAGTCAGTTCGGTGAGTCGCACGGCAAGTTCATGGATGTCCGGCTCGGGGTTGGCGGCGAGCACGGTGGAGACCCACTCCCGGGGGATCGCCTTCACGCCGTTCAGCGCTCCGGCGATGCCGCCGGCCACCGCGGCGTAGGAGTCGTTGTCGCGGCCGTAGTTCACCGCACCGATCACGGTCTGCCGGTAGTCGCCGCCCGCGGCGGCCAGCATCCCGAGCGCCACCGCCAGGGTCTGGGCGGCCTCAGAGCCGAGCGGACCAACCTTCAGCTGCGGATAGAGCTCCTTGCGCAGAGCGAAGACGTCGCGGTGTCGCTCGGCCACCTCGATCGCGGTCCGGACCAGGTCTTCGTTTAGGCGCGCCTCGAAGCGGGCCCAGGCGAACTTGTCGGTGGTCTTGCTCCATAACGGCCCCTCGCGGCGGTGCCAGCGGGCGGCCTCGAGCGCCTCCTCGACCAGGCTCGCCACCGTGGCGGCGGGGCGCATGGCGGCTGCGACAGCGGCGGCGGCGATAGCAGCAGACTCCTTGGCGTAGCCGTCGGTGAGGTAGGCAAGTTCGAAGGCGACGCCGAAGGCCGCTCGGGGGGCGGCGGGATGGATCAGACCGAGGGGGGTATTGCCCATGATGGCGCCGTTGGTGGGCTGGCCGCCGTAGATGAGCTTGCGGGCGCCGTAGAGGCCCTTGAGATGGTACTCCTCGCTGAAGGCCCGCTCGAGCTCGCCCCGGTGCCGATAGTAGTAGTCGGTCACCTCCTGGGCCAGGTCGCCGCGAGTGACCTCCCCACGGGAGGCCAGGATGGCACAGCAGTGCAGCAGGCTGATGCGGGTGTCGTCGGTATAGCTGCCCGGTTCGTTGCGGAACTGGCCATGCTCCGCAGGTGGCTTCTGATAGGGTAGCATCGTCTCGACGCGACCGTGGCGGCGCTCGATCTCGTCGTAGTCGAGCCCCTCGACGGGGCCGCCGAGGGCGTCGCCGACGGCGGCGCCGATCAGGCTGCCATAGATCTTGGCGAACAGCCGAGTCTTGTCAAGCTTCACTCCCTAGCCTCCAAACCCCTTGGCGAACACCTCTTCCTTGATAAAACGCTCGGTCATGATCAGCAGGATGATACCCGGGATCGTCACGATCAGGGCGATACCGGCACCCTCCGGGTCGAGGCGGCCGCCGCTCACTTCGGAGAAGAGCAGCGTAGGCAGGGTCTCGATGCGGCCCCGCCCGATAAAGAAGGTGAGCAGGAAGATGTTCGATGAGACCAGGAAGGCGAACAGCCCACCCGCTAAGATGCCGGGCAGGATCATCGGCAGGGTCACGTGCCAGAGGGTGCGTAGCGGCCCGGCCCCGAGGACCTGTGCCTGCTCCTCATAGTCGCGACTCAGTCCCTGGAAGACCGAGGTGAGCACCCGGACCATGTAGGGGATGGTGGGGATCAGGTGGACGATGACGATCCCTAGGTAGCTGCCGGCGAGGCCGATCTGGATGAAGGTGATGAGGATGCCCAGACCGACGGCGATCTCCGGCACGATCAGCGGCGTCAGCAGGAAGAACTCGATGAGACTCTTGCCGCGGAAGTTCTCGCGGGCGATGACGCGGGCTGCGGGCAGGCTTACTACGATGCACACCAGGGTCACGATCAGGGCGATGATGACCGTATTGGCGGTCGACTCGAGCACCCTCGAGATGGGCGAGAAGACATAGTCCCAGCCGCGCGGGGTCCTTGCGGTGGTCCGCGCCGTCCACCACCAGACGCTCGGTAACAGGTCGGGCCAGTTCCAGCGGAAGGCGAACGAGGCGATCACGAGGGGGATGAACGGCCCGAGTACGGCGATCCCTACAAACCAGAGGTAGAACCGCTGGAACGGCGAGAGGCGCTGCGGGCCGCCCTGGTGGCGCCTGAAGAGGGTCACCGCCAAGATGGCGACAACTCCCCCCAGCCCGGCCAGCGCTGCAGCCAGCGCGAGGCGACCCGTGAGCAGCGAAGCGGCCAGCAGGACGAAGAGGGCCAGCGACCCGATAGCCCAGGGGAGGGGGTGACGGCGTCTAGACACGGCCGCGCCGCCGTTCGTAGAAGCGGTAGAGGCTCAGATAGCTGATGAGCAGCAGGCTCGAGATAAGGCTGATGACCATGACGATGGCCATAGCCCGGAGTCGCCGGGTGTAGTCCGCATCATCGAAGGCGCGCCAGGCCTCGACCGGGAGGGTAAAGGGAGAGATCTTGGCCCCTAAGATGAACGGCACCTCGAACGACCCGAAATTGAAGGCGAACACGATGATGGTGGCCGACACGATGCCGGGCATGATCTGCGGCAGGGTGACGTGCCACAGCGTCTGCCAGCGGCTTGCACCCAGGGTGAGCGCCGCCTCCTCGCTCTCAGGCCCGAGGCCTATCAGCACCGAGAAGACGATCAGCGTGGTGAAGGGGATCTGCTTCCACAGGTAGACGATCATAATGCCCCAGCCACCATGGCTCAGCAGGATCCGGGGGAAGTCGCGGGTGCTCTCGATCAGCCCCAGTTGGAAGAGGGTGCGGGCGATCAGGCCACCGTTGGCAAAGAGTAGGATGATGAGCGCCACTCCGACCAGGTAGGGGATCATCAGGGGGAGCTTATAGATATAGTTAAAGAGCGCCTTGCCGTAGAAGCGGCGGCGCAGCGCGAGCGCGAGATAGACGCTGAAGGCGGTGCCGATTATGGTCGGCACGATGGCGTAGTAGAAGGTCAGCCCCACCGATTGCCAGAACCCCGGTGCCGAGATCAGCTGGCTGTAGTGGCGCACGGTCGGGAACTCGTCGACATTGTAGAGCGGCGCATAGCCGAAGCTCTGCAGCAGGGCGACGATCAGCGAACCCAGGAAGAGTGATGAGAAGACCACGACCACCGGTGCCAGCATCAGCGGGATGTAGAAACGTTTCAGCAGATGCTGCCGGGGCCCCGGTTGTGGTGGTGCGGGCAGGCGCTTCCGGGTACTGACCATCCAAGGTCCTCGTGGGGCAGGGGGCGGGCGCACGCCCGCCCCCCTTACGAGCTAGCGGGCTTCGAAAGCCGCTCTGACGATAGCGGCCAGTGAGTCGGAGGACTGCCTCTCGACGTACTCGACCCACACGGTCTCGATGATGTCGACCAGGGTGGAGTTGGTGTCGGGCACGGCGGCGTTGCCAAGCTCCTCGAAGGTGACCCCGTGCAGGTTGGGGGCGGCCTCGATTACGGCAGCCTGGTCCTCAGCGCTGAGGAGTGGGACGTCGACCCCCAGATCGTAGCCGATCGCGCTCAGCTTGGAGATCTGGTTGGTGGGCTCGGCCAGGTAGTTGGCGAGTACCAGCGCAGCGGCCGGGTTGGGCGCGTTCAGCGGGATGCCTATGAAGTTCTTGTTCTTGATCTGGCCCGAGGCCGGGAAGATGATGTTCTCGACCGTTTCGGGGAAGGTGCCGTTTTCGATGCCGACGGCGACCGTGTAGACCCCGAACTCGCAGGCCATGTCGATCTCGCCGTTGGCGAATAGCGCCTCCTGGGCGGCGTCGTTCTCGGGGTAGATGGGCGAGCCGCGGCGGCCATCCTCGCCACCGCCGCCGAGGAGGAAGGGTTCGATGCGGCGAAGATACTCGAAGCCGGGTGTCAGCAGCCGGGCGAACTCCTCCGGATCGTAGCTGTCGGCGCTCGCCTGGAAGGGTGCGAACGAGCCTTCGGGATTGAGTTCGTAGTGCACCATCTGGACAAAGGTGTTGCCGTTGAAGTGGGGTGGCCGGATGTGGGTGAAGCGACCAGGGTTTTCGCGCAGCCAGGCCTCGAGTTCGGCGAAGTCGGTGGGGGCATCGGCGCGGCTCAGCCTGGCGGTGTCGACGTAGCAGGCGTACTGGCCACCCGACCAGGGGACCTCTTCCATGTTGTTGGGGAAGCCGAAGTCGGACAGGTTGGCACCCGAGCGAGGATCGTCGGGGTCGAGGAAGAAGTAGCGGGCGTTGGGCAGCTTGTCGGTCACGGAACCGAAGTTGAGGCCCTGCCGCGACAGGGTCAGGAAGTTCTCGCCGTTGATCCAGATGGCGTCGACCGAGCCCTGGCCGATCCCGCGGCCTGCGGCCGCGTCGGCCAACACCAGGTCGACCGCGTCGCGGGTGTTGGGGATGCGCGACGTCTGCAGCGTGACCCCGAACTCGGCCATCGCAGGTACCACGACCTGGTCGATCCAGACATTGAGCACGTCGCTGCCACCCCAGTGGAACCAGTTGACCGCGCCCTCCTCGGCAGCGCGCGCGAGGACATCATCCCAACTGAGTTCGCTGGCCAGGAAGGCTTCGCGGAACGCAGCAGCGTCCGCGTCACCTTCGGGCTGGGCGAGACCCAAGCCGGTGGCCAGGGCGAGTAGCGCGCTGGCCGCAAGGAGTAGGGCTAGCTTCTTCATAATCAACTTCCTTTCTCGGACGGGGCCTTGAGGCCGCTTAGGGTCCGGCGGAGGGTGTTTGGGGGCGGATCTTTACGGCGCCGGAGTCGAGGCGCAGGCCGCAGCGTCCTGGCGGGCAAGTGGGGCGCGGACGGTCAGACGGCCTCTCGCTCCCCTCCCACTTCGGGGAAGACCCACAGGTTCTCGGGGTTGAGCCGGACGATCACCCCCTCTCCTCTGGCAAAGCGCCGGGTCGAGCGGTCCTTGATCTGGAGGCTGAAGTCGCCCGAGCGAACCTGGTAGCTCACGGTCCCGCCGTAGTACACGGCCTCTTCGATGGCGGCGGAGAAGCAGTTCTCGGCGCAGTCTCCGCCGGCGGCGGCGGGGAAGAGGTCGATATGTTCGGGCCGGACGGTGGCGACCACCTCGCTGCCGACTGGGTGAGGGGGTGCGTGGCCGACACGCAGCTTCTGCACCGATGTGGTCAGGACGCTTTCACCATCCCCCTTGCGCTCGAGGGTGCCCACAATCAGGTTGGTCGCTCCCATGAAGTCGGCGATCCGGGAGGTCCGAGGCCGATTGAAGATCTCCTCGGGCGTGCCGAATTGCACTAGGTTGCCGTCGAACATGACCCCGATCTGGTCGGCGAGTTCGATGGCCTCGACCTGGTCGTGGGTGACGAACAGGGTGGTGATCTGCAGGCGCTTCTGGAGGTCGGTGATGAAGGCCCGCATCTCCTCGCGCAGCTTGGCATCGAGATTCGACAGGGGCTCATCCATCAACATCACTCGGGGGTTAGTGATCACCGTCCTGGCGATCGCCACCCGCTGCTGCTGGCCCCCGGAGAGTTGGCTCGGAAAGCGGCGTTCGAAGCCGTCGAGTTGCACGATCTCGAGGACCTCCCGGACCCGCTCAGCGATCTCCGCTTTGGGCAGTCTCCGCATCCGGAGACCGAAGCCGACATTGCCGGCGACGTTCATATGGGGGAAGAGCACGTAGCGCTGGAACACCATGCCGATATTGCGCTTTTCCGGCTGCAGAGGGAGTACCGATTCCCCGTTGAAGCGGATGTCTCCCGCGGTCGGTTGCTCGAGCCCGGCGATCATCCGCAGGGTGGTGGTTTTACCGCAGCCCGACGGGCCTAGGAGGGCGACCAGACTACCCGCTTTCACCGTGAGTGAGACGCCACCCACGGCGATCACGTCGTCGAAGCGCTTTACCAGACTGTCGATCTCGAGTTCAGTCATCAGAGGTCAGCGGGGGAGAGGGCTCTCATGATTCGAAAGGGTGCCGGGGCAACATCGGTCGCGAAGGGCGCCGCGCAAGTGTTGTTCTAGATCGCCTTTGTCAGAGCGCGCTTGTTCGAGGTTCCGAAGTACAGGCATGATGTCATAGCCTTTTCGGAGCTGTCAAGGTGCAAAGATCTGGGTCTCCATCGCGAAAAACCGATTTGGGTCGGGTCCCGGGGTGGGTTCCTCAAGGGGCGCTCTCCAGCTTGATGAAGAGGTCTCGGAAGATGGCATCCCGGTCGATCTCGTACGCCTCCCGCATAAGGTGCCTGCCCGGGGGGGGCGGCTGCCAGATGCGATCGTCCCCGAGCAGGGGGGTGACCACGAGGTCGGATGGGACCCAGGAGGGCTCGAGCAACCAGGCGAAGTTGATGAGGTCCCAGATCACCCAGCTTCGGCCGAAGTGGTCGACGATGCCCCGCTGCTGGAGGATGGGGTTATGGGTGTAGAGCCGGTGCAGATAATCGCCTATAGCGCCCCGACCCCTGACCCAGGCCTCTACCTCGGGTAGGGACAGGGTGAGTTGGGCCCCGATGTGATGACCGGGCAGATAGACTAAGGGCACCCCGCAGTCGAATAGCAGTTTTGAAGCGATCAGGTCCTGATCCATGTTGAACGACCGGTTGACCTGGCGCACGGTGGAGGGGAAGCCGGCCGTCCACAGGACCACGATTCGGCTCGCGATCCGGGGCTCGATGAGTAGTGCCGAGACGACGTTGGTCAGCGCGCCGATGGCGGAGACATAGAGTGGGCGCTCGTCGTCGGTCAAGGCCCTGCCGATCAGGTGCTTCGCGGCCGGACTGATTACCGGCTCATCGGGGCTCTCCAGGATCGAGGGGGACCCCCGAAAGACCCGTCCTCCCGGATCCATGCCGAGCTTGTCAAAGACCGTCAGGATCTCCTGGTAGCTCTTCTCCATGCCGACATCGGCGGCATTGAATTCGAGTTCGTTCGGGTCGATGCCGGCCTCGTCGAGCCGGTCGATTCTCTCGGCGAGTTGCTCGGGGTCCGGCAGTCCGTCGAGCGATTCGCCGCGGCTCCGCAGCTCCGCGGCCCGGCGTATCAGTTCGCCGCGCTCGGCGTGCGAGTAGGGTGCGGCGTAGACACCCTCGATCTTGAGAACATCCTGGGAGAGCAGTGCCCAAGCGAGGGCATACTGATCGTCGATCTCGTTGTGACAGTCGGTGTCGATCACCACCCGGACAGGTCCGCTGGGTGGCTCGAGCAACTGGCGGCGCTCGGTTTCAGGGGTTGCTGGAAAGGTTGCGGCGATCGTCACGGTTCCTCCTTGGTGGGACAGGGGCCACTGCGGCCAGCTTTAGATGCGCAGGTAGCCGCCGTCGACGACCAGCGAGGCGCCGTTGACGTAACTGGCCAATTCACTTGCCAGGTAGACGGCAGCGTCAGCCACTTCGCCGGGCTGTCCCCAACGCCTCAGGGGGATCATCTGCAGGTAGCCCTCCCCCACCTCGGTCCCGATCACAGGGTCGTCGACGATGTTCATCCGGGTGTCGATGATGCCGGGGTGCAGCACGTTGACGCGCACCCCTTTGGGGCCGAGTTCGTCCGCCAGGGCGTAGGTCATGTGGCGCACTGCCCCCTTGGAGGTGCAGTAGGCGGCGTAGCCTCCCGTACCACGCATGCCGGCGATACTGGAGAGGTTGATGATCGATCCCGAGCCCCTCTCTATCATGCGGCGGCCGGCCGCCTGGGTCCCGAAGTAGACGCTGCGAACGTTGACGCTCATCATCGTGTCGAACGCTGCCTCGCTCGCCTCGAGCACACTCTGCTTGGTGAGGATGCCGGCGTTATTCACCATCACGTCGATCCCGCCGAGGAACTCGGCGGCCGCCACTGCGGCCTCGAGATCGGCGACACGGGTCACGTCGCAGTGCACGAACGTCGCCCGTGCCCCGGTCTCTGTGGGGATGAGTTCGTGGGTCGGAGTCCCTCCCTCGCGCGGATTCGCACGGATGTCGGCGACCACCACGTCGGCGCCATGCTTGGCGAAGGCCCGGGCGATAGCGCGACCGTTGCCACTGGATCCGCCCGTGACGACCGCGACCTTGCCCTGCAACAGTTTCGTCATAAGCTCTGGATCTCCCCCAATCGGCTCCGAGGAACCCTCGGAGCGAGTTCTTGACGGCTGTAGGTGCTCTTGAGCATTATACCGATGCGACGATACTGGTCGACTTCACTGATCCCCGCAGGTCGAGTTGGGCGTGCCCAGGGAGTGGGTAAGGAGACCTCGGTGCAGCGCTGGCGATCCGGTGTTGGGCTGTGTAGCAGAGACGGGTGACATGCTGGCGTTATTGCTAGGGCAGAGCCGCCAGGCGGTGAGTCGGACCGTCGAACCGGGCAGATTGAGGCGTTCGACTCTTCAGGAGGAGCGAGTGTTGTCGGTGCGTTGTTTTTCGCCACCTTAGGTAGCGGAGAGCGTTGCAGGTCTCGGTAGCTGAGAGGGGGACGGAAAGCTCGTTGGGGCTCCTTATACCCTAAGGAGTGAGCTTGGGGGCCGCAACCGAACTGTCGGAGCGGTCCCATCGGGAGATGGGGTGGTGAGGTGAGTGATCACCAGGGCCCGATGGGGTATCAAGGCTGAACTGAGAGCGGGCATGAGAGGGCACGGAGGGCTAGGCCGCTCGCTGTGAAGGGAGATGATGCCATGAACATAGGTTTTGTCGGTCTCGGGACCATGGGCCTACCCATGGCCCGAAATATCCTCGAGGGGGGACATCGGGTGACAGGCTTCGACCTCGACTCCGAGGCGCGGCGGCGCCACCACGCCAACGGTGGTGAGGTCGCTGGCTCCGCCGCCGAGGCCGCCCGGGGCGCTGACCTGGTCGTCACCATGGTGCCTGAGGCCCGACATGTCCGGGACGCCCTGCTGGGTCCCAACGGAGTGATCGAGGGGTTGCAGGGGGGTGCGTTGGTCGTCGAGATGTCGACCATCCACCCGCTCGAAACGGACGCCATCCGCGCAGAGTTGGCCGGGCGGGGGTTCGCCATGGTCGATGCGCCCGTGGGTCGCACAGCACAGCATGCCCGGGAGGGCAGACTGCTGATCATGGCCGGCGGCGAACCGACCGATCTCAGGCGGTGCTACCCTCTCTTCGAGTGTGTCGGTGAGGTCACCGTCGACTGCGGCGGCCCCGGTCGGGGAAGTCGGATGAAGATCGTCAACAACTTCATGTCGACTGCCCTCAATGTTCTTACGGCCGAAGCCCTCACCCTGGCTGAGGCGAGTGGGCTCGATATCGGCCTCACCATCGATGTACTTTCGGGGACCGCTGCGGGGAAAGGACACTTCCGGACCACCTATCCCGCTAAGGTGCTAGCGGGCGACCTCGACCCTGACTTCATGCTGCGGCTGGCTCACAAGGACCTGGCATTGGCCATCGATCTTGGCTGTCGGCTCGGGGCCGACAGCCTGCTGGGCCCGGTAGCCCTCGAGATCTATCGGGCTGCCATCGACCGGGATCGGGGCACCCAGGACTGGACGGCGGTGTACCCATTCATCCGGGAACGGGCGGGTCTGGATGGCGACTGAGGTCGCTCAAGATCTTGTCGGCCCGAAGCCAGGGGTGCAGGTTGCGCGGCCCCCCACGTTCCGAATGGGATGGACCCGAGCGTCCACCTCGAGCGCGTGTCATCAGTGGTTGTGAGCACGACCCCAATTCACTTGATCCTCGTGGGCCCTGCAATCGGTGAACGGGTGGGGGTTATCGCTGTCTGTAACCTAGACGATGAGCCTGCGGCCTCGTACTGCCTGGGAGGGCTCGCTTATCGAGTCTCCTTATGCAGGTTCACGAGCCCCTGTCACCCCAAGCTGCTGATGCAGCTGGTTTTGATGGTGGACACCGCCGTACCGGTTATTCTCTAAATGTTATGGGGACGCGCTTAACCGTTGCCGCCGCCCAATCGATGTCCATAAGGGGCAAGTTGGACGGGAATATCTCCAGACATCTTAGGCTTATCGACGTAGCCGCAGCTGCTGATGTGAATCTGATTGTTTTTCCTGAATTGTCTCTTACGGGCTATGAGTTGGATCTGGCCTCTACCTTGCAGTTGGCAAGAGACGACCTGAGAATCGAACTACTGAGGAGAGCTGCAGAGGAACATGACATGCATGTTCTTGTCGGTGGGCCTTGGTCGTCAGGTCGAGACAGGCCCTATCTGGGTGCATTCCTATTGTCGCCTGAACGATCTAGCTGCTACGCGAAGATTCACGTTCACGAGAGCGAGGCAGAGTACTTCGCACCAGGTGAGCGCAGGTGCGTAGTGTCGATCAACGGTGTCTTGGTGGGGATTGCGATCTGTGCGGATACGAGCCATCCGTCTCACGCTGCCAGCGCGGCTGAGCGAGGTGCCGAACTGTATGTTGCCTGTGTGATGAAAACCGACGCTGAATACTGGGGTCACGCAAGGAACATGAAGCGTTACGCGACACGTCATGGGATGGCCGCTTTGACAGCCAATTACGCCGGGTCAACTGGCGGTTTAGACTCTGCGGGCAAGAGTGCGTTTTGGGATGAACAGGGCAACCTTGTCGCTCAAGCCGATTCGCACGGGGAGGCATTAGTGGTTGCCCGGCGGGACAATGGTGAATGGCACGGAGAGGTCATCACGTAGCTGTAACGCGTCATAAGGTGCTTCTGAGGCAGCTAGAGGTCCTCCCTGCTGCATCGAGACCCCTCGAATGCCGCCCTGCTCGACGTGCCCATGATCGATCCATCGGATATCCCGCTTAAGGCGGTCAGTGCCGGCACCACTCTGGAGGCGGTGCGAGTGGCGATCAAGTTGATGCGTAGTGCCCTGGAATGGTCCGGGATTTCCCGCCCGCGGATTGCGGTCGCAGCCCTGAATCCCCACGCTGGTGAGGGGGGGCTGTTCGGCCGTGAGGAGATCGAGGCGATCCGACCGGCCATTGAGGAGGCCCGGGCGCGCGCCATCGATGCTGACGGCCCCTGGCCCCCCGACACGGTCTTCCGTAGAGCCCGGTCTGGGGACTACGACGCTGTCGTGACCATGTATCACGATCAGGGGCAGATCGCCATGAGGCTGATGGGCTTCGAGCGGGCCGTGACCATCCTCGGCGGCTTGCCGCTCCCTGTCACCACCCCGGCCCACGGTACCGCCTTCGACATCGTCGGTCGGGGGGTAGCTGGTCGAGGCCACCGAGCGGGCCTTGTGCCTTGCCTGCAGGCTCGCAGAGGCGGAGGGCTGATCTGGCTACAGGAAGACCAGATAGACCCCCGCCTCCAGCAACCACTCCGCTGCAAGGCCTGGGGTTGCACCCTGACTGATGAAACGCTTGGCTACCCTTTGTGATTACCCTTCGCCCGCAAATGGGAATGTCCCTGCATATCCCAGCGTTTTCAGCGTGAAATCCGGTGTGCTGACAAAGCGGATCCCCGGGAACATCGGATTTTGCTGATAGTGCAAGACGATGTTCGCCCGCATATCGTCGGGTGGATCCTCCCCCTTCTTGGCGCCCTGATGCGGGATGTGGCTGAAGAACACCACGGCGTCGCCCGCAAGGGGATAGAGGTGCTCCTGCTCCTGCTCGTCGCACCACAGCTGGAAGGGGTTGGTGCGGTCGTCCGTGTAGTAGTCGTGGGACCGGATCGATTCGGGGAGCGGCTGCCCCATGTACTTCGGCAGGAAGGTGAGGCGGCCGCGCTCCGGAGTATTATCGGTAAGGTAGAAAGTCGCGTTCATGCACAGCCCGATGATCGGTCGCTCCGCCCCAGCCTTTTCGCTCTGAAAGTAGTAGTCCCTGAAATCCATGTGCCACTCCTGGGTGTAGGCGCGGGGATTGATGTGCGCCCGCAGGGAACGGAGCTGGCACTGCTTGCCGAGGATGGCTTTCAGGAAGGGTGCCGTCCTCGGGTGGGCGATGAGTTCGCTAGTGCGCTCTGGCTGGAGGGCGAGGAGCCTCTCGAAAGCGACGTTGCCGACACTGTTATCGATCTCGTTTTCGTTGCGGTGATACAGGGTGTAGAGAATCTCTTTCCACTCGGCGACCGTCTTGGGATCGAGGACTTTGCGGAGGAGCAGAAAGCCGCTGCGCTTCAAGGCCGCTAGATCCTGCTCAAACATCGTTGTCTGGTGGTCTGGTAGATCCATGTCTCATCTCCCTCGTATGGTGTCGACCACATCTTCAATCGCTCGCTGCCCCTCGCTGTCAGCACAGGAGAGACCGCTCTCATGCCGAGATTAACCCTTCATTAGGCATCATTGGGGGGCTCCGTCCAGGAGACGGTCTCGGACCAGTGGAGAGCGCCGGCCATGATCGCGTCGGTCACGGGGTCCTTGATGTCGTAGTAGACCTCGATGTTCTCAGGGAAGTAGCGGGCGAGCTGTCGTTTGACCTCAGCGTAGGCGTTCGCTGCCGTCGGGGTTGCCCGAAGGTAGTCTCTGAACAGGAGGGCGTAGCGCTGGTTGAAGCGCCCGGCAGCGCGGACGTGAAGGTGGACCCGCCGCTCCCGAAGCTGGTAATAGCGCTTCTGGAGCTCTTCGGGGGGCAATTCCATGCCTGGGGGGCAGTGGTCCCGGTCGATATCTTCCCGGAAGTGGTAGCCGAGCCCCTCGAGCAGCGTTCGGATCTCTGCGTTCAGATCCTCGACAGTGAGTTGGATGTCGATCACGTCCTTGGCCACCATTCCTGGGACGCTGGTGGAGCCGATGTGGTGGATGCCGAGGGCAACCCCGCCAAGGGCACTGCGGAGTGCCTTGCCGAAGATGCCGAACTCCACAACCCACGACGGGCTGTAGGGTTCGATAATGATCATGCCGTGTTTAACTATAGCGCTCGGTCACCTTCGGATCGCAGGTGGGTTCTCAGAGCACCGACCGGCATATGTGATACGCACCCTTGATCTCCAGTCAGGATCTTCGAAGTGGTAGACGCCGATGTCGGTCGACGGTAGCCGTAGATCCTGTTGGCGTCGAGGTTGACGAGATCGGTGCATGAGGAAGCGGAGGCGTCGGTCGCGGTCTAGGGCCGCTAAGTAGGGTGCACACGCATCTCGGGGCCTGAGGCGTCGGTCCGAGAGCTCGCTACTTCCTAGGGTCTCTAACGAGGGGATCGGTCACCTCCTCGGTTGTGAGTAGAGAGGATGAGTGGGTGGGGTGCGGAGCGCGACGAACCGAATCTCCACCCTGCGTTCGGCGGTCGCCGTGAGGGGGTCCTTGACCGTCCCGCTGCGCAGGTGGGATCCCGAGCATCAGATTGTGGACGATCTCGCGCTCGAGCGGAAAACTCTAGACCCGTGTTTCGAAATGGCCCACGTCACTAAAGCGCTCCAATCTCATGGGCAGATACTACACCTCTCATGGCGAAGGATTATGCTTGAGGTGGTGGTATTGCGTGCGGCATTCGTGTAGGGAGATTCGCATGAGAGACAGGTTTGCTCGAGTCCTGGTCGTACAGGCGCTCGCCGGATTGCTCGGGGCTTCGATGTGGGCACAGTCACAGGGGACGTGTGTCGAGGTGGGGGCGTGGCGCTGCGGTGCCGAGATGCCGACGCTGCGTTCTGAAATCCAGGCGGCCTCGGTCGACGGGCGGATCTATGTCGCTGGTGGGTTTGGAACAGCGGGACGGATCCTGCGGTCGTTTGAGAGCTACGATCCAGAAGCGGATCGCTGGGAGGTGCGGGCGCGGCTGCCCACCGGGATCCACCACGCCGCCCTTGCAGCGCTGGGCGGGCGAGTCTACCTCTCCGGCGGTTATGAGAACCTGAACATGGCGCGGGGCAGCCGTCACTTCTGGTCCTACGATCCGGGGGAGGATCGCTGGGAGGTGCTGCCCAACCTTCCGGGTCGCCGGGCTGCCCACGTGATGCTCGCTGTCGGCGGCAGACTCTACGTCCTAGGAGGGGTGGGGGACGACCTCTACACGGTGTGGGCGTTCGACCCGGCGACGGGGAGGTGGCGGACCGACCTCCCGCCCCTGCCGACGGCCCGCGAGCACCTTGCGGCCGCCGTTCTCGACGGAAAGATCTATGTGGTCGGTGGGCGCATCTGGGGAAACCTGAGTGCCCTCGAGATCTTCGATCCCGAGACCGAGACCTGGAGGGCGGGACCGGATCTGCCCACCGCCCGAGGCGGTCTGGCCGCCGCAGCGCTGGGCGGGAGGCTGCACGTGACCGGCGGAGAGGCCTTCAACCCTGGCCGGACCTTCGATGAGCACGAGGTGTTCGATCCCGAAACCGGCGTCTGGCTGACCCTGGACCCGCTCCCGAGTGCCCGCCACGGCCTCGCATCCGTTGCCGTGGATGGCCGCTGGTTCGTCATCGGTGGCGCTACCCTTGCGGGCGGCCAGACCTTCGTCTCTCTCACGGGGACCGTGCACATCTTCGAGCCCGGGGAGTAGCGGGCCCCGGCTTCTAGCTAGTTCGGTGCTGCGGGGGCGCAGCGCGATTTGGGTGGGGCCGCCTTGCTCGGCTCTGGTCGCCCCCCTCGGTGAGGGCGGTCGGGGTGTCGGTGCTCGAGCGCGACCTAGCTGGCGCGATAGTATTCGGCCGCGCTATGGGGAGTGCGGGTATGGCTCTGCGGCGGGCAACTGAGACTCTCGTGAGCCGGAGCGGTACACTATAAGACAGCTTGATTTGGTTGGCGCTCTTCTACCTCCTGCTGCTCCCGGCTCAGGGCTTGCTCTCTGCGATCCTCTTACCATGGCCGGCGCCCGATCTCTTCCTCATTGCGGTGTTGCTGCTCGTACGGCGTCTGTCACCCTGGCAACTGATCATTGTAGCTTATGGGATCGGCCTGCTGCAGGACCTGGTCGGGCATGGCGTGCTGGGACTCCACGGTTTCGGGCTGGCGGCTGCGGCGCTGGGGGCCTCGCTCGTCCGGGCACAGCTATCTCAGTCGGGCCTCTTCGAACGGGCCCTGATCGTAAGCGCAGCCCTAGGCGGGAAATGGCTTGCGCTCTCCGCCGCCATCGTCTGGCTGAGTGGCTCCGTGGATTCCCTGAAGAGTGTAGTCTCGGTTCTCCCCTTCGACGCCGGCTTCACCCTCGTGTTGGGTCTGTGGCTGCTCTCCTGGGTGGAGGCCCGGTTCGAGCGGGCGTCGATCCTCCGTAGGGAACTCGTATGATCTCGCGGATGTGGGTGCTGCTGGCGGTCATGCTGACCGTACTGTCGATCTTCTTTGGGCGGCTGATGTACCTCCAGCTTGCCCAGGCTGAGGCCTTCGGTGAGCTGAGCATCCGCAACTTCATGGAGGAGCGCCGCATCTCGCCTCTGCGGGGGCGCATTCTGACCGGTGACGGCGTAATTCTGGCCGATAACCGGGTCGCCTACGACCTCATGTACTGGGGTGGTGAGGTCGCGAACTGGCCTCGGTTGAGGGCGCTGCTTGGCCTTGAGGGTGAGCCGAGGCCACCCGATCCAGACCTCCCTGAGGAGCGCCGTCAGGGGGCGGTGCTGGCCTGGAATATCCCCGATCACCTTATCGCCGCGGTCGGCGAGCGGGTGGCCGGTCAGAGCAACCTGTATCTGCGCCAGCGCATCGAACGGGTCTATCCCACCAACCTCGCAGCTCAGGTGGTCGGTTATACCACCGCTGCTGACCCGGAGCGCTTCCCCGGCTACGCTAATGAGGAGGTGGCCGGGGTGATGGGGATTGAGGCTGGCTTCGAGTCGGAGCTGTTCGGGGCGCCGGGTGTGCAGCGGGTAGAGCTCGACAACCGGAGGACGATCCTACGTTCGGAGGTGCTGCTCGCTGCGTTGCCGGGGGAAGACGTGACGCTGACGATCATCTCGACCGTTCAGAGAGCGGCCGAGGAGGCTTTGGAGGAGGCCCTCCGCTACGTCAACATCGATCGGGAGCGGGTCGACCTGCCCTTTGCAGAGGAGGTCCGGGGGGCGCTGATCGCCCTCGACCCCCGGACAGGAGCTATTCTGGCGATGGCGAGTGTCCCCAGCTTCGATCAGAACCTGTTCACGAGACGCCCCATCGATCAGGAGGTGGTCGAGCCCATCCTCCAGGACCGCGAGAGCCTGCCGCTTAGCAACCGAGCGGTCGAGGCTTATGCGCCGGCCTCGACCTTCAAGGTGGTGACCAGTTCGGCCCTGCTCGAGTACGGCTACGTGGGGCCTAACACCCGCTTCCCCTGTTCGACGCAATTCTCTCTGGCCGGCATCACCTGGAAGAACTGGGCGACCAACGACAGAGGGCTCTACTCGATTCGCGAGGCGATTGCCGACAGTTGCAACACCTACTTCTGGTATGCGGTGGCGAGCACCCCAGACGCGCTCAGGGGGTGGGCGCCCTTCATCGAGGATCTGGTACTACGGGCCCGGGAGTTGGGTTACGGTGAGGTGGTGGATGTGGGCCTCGGCGAGGAGAAGGAGGGACGGATCCCCGACCTTGCCTGGGCACGGGAGCAGTACCGATACGGCTGGCTGCCAGGCTTCACCTTCAACACCGTGATCGGGCAGGGGGACGTTCTGGCAACGCCGCTCCAGGTGGCGCGGCTCGTAGCCACGGTGGCGATGAGTGGGAGGCAGTTCGCTCCCCACCTGGTTACCAAGGTCGGCGACCGGGTAATGCCGCCGGAATCCCGGCAGATTCCAGGGCGGTACTGGGACACCTTGCGGGAGGGGATGCGCATGATGTTCACAGACTTTCCCATGCAGGCTCTTCTGGGCCCTGGGGTGTTCCCTGTCGATGTCGCTGGTAAGACCGGCACGGCTCAGACCCCGCGCGGAGAGGACTACACCCACGCCTGGTTCATGGGGTACGGGCCGGTCGACGATCCGGAGTTGGCGGTAGTCGTATTCATCGAGCATGGTGGCTCGAGCAGCCGGGTATCGGTGCCCGTGGCGCGGGATTTCATGGCAGCGTTTTGGGGGGTCGAGCTGCCATGAAGGTGAGGGGTACGCGTGGCGGTATCCTATTGGGCTTGGACCAGCGGGACACGCCCGAGAGCGTCGAGACCGCGCTCAGCAGCAATCGGCAACTTCTCGAGGGCCGGGTGCTGGTCGAGGTGGCCGGCAAGGTCGAGTACCCGGTACTGGAGGCGGTTGCCAATCGGGTGCGCGAGGCCGGTGGCGAGTTGGTCGAGATTCGGCCCCCGGCCGCCGTTGAGCAGGCGCGCGGGGAGACGGTCATCGTGTCGAAGACGGTCCGCAGCGGTGCCCGGATCGAGTCGAGCGGTTCGGTGGTGGTCCTGGGCGACGTCAATGCCGGGGCCGAACTCGTGGCCAACGACGACATCATCGTGCTCGGCCTTCTGCGCGGAGTTGCCCACGCGGGAGCGAATGGCAATGAGAAAGCCGTCATCTGGGCGCAGCGCATCCTGTCGCCTCAACTCCGCATCGGTGGGGCGCTGGCTCAGGCCGGCGACGGCCGGTCCGAGGGTAGCCGACCCGAGGTCGCCCTCCTCGAGGACGCTCGGATCGTAGTCCGCCCCTGGGATTAGCCAGCCGGACATCCAGGCTGCACCCGAAGCGAGTTCCCACCATAGAGCGTGCCGGGTGTAAGGGAGGGGACCTAGGTCTGCGGCCGGCTTGAGACCCGGTTGCCGCGTCGATCCATCGTCGTCCGGGGATATTCATTGGATACCCCGCCTGGGTATAATGCGATCATGAGTCTACTCGATGGCAAGATGAAAAACCAGGTTCGCGAGGCGCTGAGCGGCATGAAGACCGACGTGGAGCTAGTGGTGTTCAAGGGCGGAAGCCTCGTTATTCCCGGTCGTGACCCGACCGGGGAGCAGCGGTCCACCCTCCAACTCCTTGGCGAGATTGCCGCACTCTCGGAGCGCGTCGCCGTGATCGAACGAAACCTTGCTGGCGATGAGGAGGCGCAGCGGCTCGGCCTCGACCTCGCCCCGACCACCCTCCTCCGAGAGCGGGGGAGTGAGCGAGGCAACATCCGCTTCATCGGCTTCCCCGGCGGCTACGAGTTCTCCACTCTGATCTCGACCCTGCAGATGCTGGGCGGCGGTGACAGCGGTCTTAAGCGGGCGAGCCTTGAGCGGCTCGGCGAGATCGAAACCCCCGTCACCCTTCGCAGCTTCGTGACCCCCACCTGTCCGCACTGCCCGCAGGCAGTTCTAACCGCCTTTAGCCTCGCCTACCATAATCCCTTGGTTACGGCTGAAGGGATCGAGGCCAGTGAATTCCCGCTTCTCTCTCAGCGGAACCGCATCTCTGGAGTTCCCGACACTCTGATCTCCGGGGAGAGGGATACGCGGCTGCTCGGTGCCCAGCCGGTTCACGCCTTCCTCGATGCGGTCCTTCAGGCGACCAGCGGGGCGACGGCCGCCTGAAGGGGCCGATGGGCAGCGAGCAGGGGGAAAAGACCCGCATTGTCAACCGCCTGCGCCGGCTAGAGGGCCAGGTGCGAGGGTTGCAACGGATGGTCGAGGAGGACCGCTCCTGTCAGGAGATCCTCACGCTGCTCTCGGGTGTGCGCAGCGCCCTCGATGCCACCGCCGACGTGATCCTGGAGACCTACCTGCTCGAGTGCCAGTCCGAGCTAGCCGACCGACCGGACGAGGTGGACAGCATCATCGCTGCGGTCAAATTGGCGAGGGGGTAGTACGGTTGGAGCTAGGCTAGAGAGCCTTCGTCTTTAGACGCCTGATCGGTCGCGGGGCGATCTACCCGCCGATGGCGACCATCGTTCTCGGCCGCTGGACCGGCGTGGTGATCCCGCTCGCGACCTTCCGGTGGGCGGCGATCAGGAACATCTCCTGGAGAGCAGGGATCGGGTCGGGGGCCATCAGGGCCTCGCGAATATCGATTTCGCGGTCCGTCATCAGGCAGGGCCGGAGCCTAGCATCGCTGGTGAGTCGCATCCGGCTGCAGGCACCGCAGAACGGCTCGCTCACCGGATTGATAAAGCCGATGGCACCGGGCCAGCCCGGCACCTGGAAGAGGCGTGCGGGGGCCGCCGGATCGGTCTTCACCTGCTCGAGCGGGCCGAAGGCCGCCTCGACCCGGGCCCGAATCTCCGCACCCGCGACGAAAGTTTCGCGCCAAGCGTCAGGCTCGGCATTGTTTAGGTGCATGTACTCGATGAAGCGCACGTGGTAGGCCTTCTTGCGGGTCAGACCGGCCAGCGCTTCAATCTCGCCATCGTTAATGCCGCCGACTATTACAGCGTTGAGTTTGATCGGCTCGAGGCCCGCCTCCTCGACGGCCGCAATGCCCTGCCAGACCTGATCGATTCTGCCCCCCTGGGTAGCCTTGCGGAATACCTCGGGGGTGACCGCGTCGAGGCTGATGTTCACCCGGTCGAGGCCCGCCTCGAGCAGGGCCGGCAGCTGCCGGGCGAGGAGGCTGGCATTGGTGGTCAGGGCTACATCCTCGATGCCGGCTGTGCGCTTGGCGTGGTGGATCATCGCGGGTAGCTCCCGGCGTAGCAGCGGCTCCCCGCCGGTAAAGCGCACCGAGTTCAGTCCCAGTCCGGCGGCGGCCTCGATCACTCTGGCGACATCTTCCACCGTCACCGTGCCGACCGGCTCCCGGAGACCCTCGCCGATCGGATCGCAGTAGAAGCAACGGTAGTTGCAGCGCGGCGTCACGCTGACGCGCAGGTCGCGCACCACGCGACCGTAGCGGTCGACGAGCGTCTTCACGGCTGCGCCTCGCAAGTCACCATTCCTGATGGTAACGCATTACTCTTGTGGGGTGGGGCGTCGGCGCCTACCATTCCCGGTCGAACGGCTCCGGGTCAATCGGAGTCGATCCGGCGCCAGGCTCCGCCTGGGCCGCCGGACCACCGGTGGTCCGGCCCGACCCAGGCTTGCAGCGCCTCCGCGATGGGGTCGAATGGAACCCTCGAGGCGAAGCGGGTGCGGAGGAACCAGAGTTCCAGCGAGGCCGCCAGCGTTTCGGTCCGGGCCCCTTCGCCGAGCACCCCGAGGCGCAGGGCGTACTCCGCAGCCCGATTGACGGCGAGGTCGAACAGCGCGTCCCGGTGTCCCGCCGCCTCAGGCATCCTCGACGGTCCGCTGCCGGCGCCGGTCGAGGACCAGCCGGGTGACATCGGGGCGGCTGTAGTGCCCCGCAGGGTCGAAGTTCTGGCGTTCCTCCAGGACCCGACCGTGGTCGATCTCGGCGACCCGGAGGGCCTCCTCTGCTACCAGGGGCTCGAGTACCCAGGAGCCGTCGGGTCCTGCCAGGCAGGAGCCCCCGTCAGCGAGGAACGGCTCGCCCCCGGCCAGGATGCGTCCACGCTCGGGCACGTCCTCTGGGATGTCCTCGGGACGCAGCAGACCCGAGACGGACAGCACGTACGACCGGCCCTCGAGGGCCAGGTAACGGGTGATGTCGCAAGTATTGCGCAACGCCCCCGGCCACAGGGCCACATGCAGGTCCTCGCCCAGGCCATACAGCGCCGCCCGGGGCAGGGGCATCCAGTTCTCCCAGCAGTTCAGTGCCCCCACGGTGAAGGGGTCCAAGCGGTGGGTCTGGAGCCCGTGTCCGTCGCCGGTAGACCAGACCAGTCGCTCCTCATAGGTCGGCATCAGCTTCCGGTGGGCTGACAGCAGCGCGCCGTCCGCCCCGATGATCATCAGGGTGCAGTAGAGCGAGTGTCCGCCCCGGTCCGCCGCTCGCTCGACGGTGCCGAGCACCACCATCAGGCCGCGGTCGGCCGCAACCTCCCTCAGGGGGTCGAGGTGACCCGCCTCGGGAGCGACTGCCTGGTCCAGGTAGCGGGCGAAGAGGGCCTTCTGGTCGGGGGCGTTGAAGCGGGCGCCATCGGTGCGCTCGAGCCAGAAGGGGTAGCCCGGGAGTAGTGCCTCGCCGAAGGCGACGAGCGCGCAACCCTTAGCGGCTGCCCGCTCACACCAGCTAATCACCTTGGCCAGGGTGCGCTCGCGGTCCAGCCACACGGGGGCGATCTGTGCCAGACCGACCTTCAGCGTTGCGGAGGGCATACGCTTCAGTCTACCGGTCTGCGAGAACCCCGGCTAGCTCGACGATGTCCTGGGCCACATGGTCGGGTCGGATACCGCTCGACTCGATCTCGGCTCTGGTGGAGACCCCCGAGAGGACCAGGACCGTCGTGATCCCTGCCGCCTTACCCCCGGCGATGTCGGTGCTCAGCCGGTCCCCGACCATGGCCACCCTCCCTGCAGCGGGTCCCAGGCGCCGCAGCGCTTCCGCGAACATGGGCGGGTTCGGCTTGCCGATCACGGTCGGTGTTCTGCCCGTCGCCGTCTCCAGGAACGAGATGATGGCACCCGCCCCGGGGAGCGGCCCGCTCTCTGTCGGCAGGGTGGCGTCTCGGTTGGTCGCGACGAACCGGGCCCCCCCGTGGAGCAGGCGGCTCGCCATCGCCAGCAGCTCGTAGCTGAGAGCCTCCCGCGTCAGGCCGGCCACCACCGCTGGCACCCGCTCGCCGGAGCGCACCCGCTCCGGGCCGACGACCTCAAAGCCCTGGGCGCACAGCGCTTGGTGCAGGCCCTCTTCGCCCACGACATAGACGGTCTCGATGTCGGGGTGGTTGCGCCGGAGGTGGCTCGCAGTCACCTCCGAGGAGGTGAGGATCCGCTCGGGGGGGACCGTGACCCCGAAGCGGGCAAGCTTCTCGGTGTACTGCCGGGCAACCTTCATCGCGTTGTTGGTGGCCAGCAGGTAGGGGAGGGCCAGTCCGTCCAAGGTGGTGAAGAAGTCGACGATACCGGGATGGGGCGTCTCCCCATGCCACAGCACGCCGTCCATATCCAGGATGAGACTCTCGATATCCCGCATCCGCTGCAGCGTACAGACTACCCCAGGCGCTCCTTGAGCGCCCCGATCAGACCCGCAGGTGGGTCGAACGGCAGTGCGACCGGGGCGTGGATCAGGGCGCTATGGTAGATCCCTAGCAGTAGATTGCACTCTGTGAGCGACTGGGCGAGGTTCGTCGGGTGCGGCTTCGCGTCGTCGTCAAGCCAGTCGAGCACCGCCTCGGTGAGGCCCGCCTGACCCAGGATGTCCTGCTCCGCGTAGCTGTGCGCCCCCGATTCGAAGCCCTCGGGCGTCCCCCGCTCCCAGCCGCCCATCGTCCAGTGAATGAAGCCGCGGGTCCCGAACACGGCGATCCGCTTGTGATAGTACTGGACCTCGCTATCACTGATCCGAGGTGCTGCCTCGGTGCCGAACGTTACTGAAGCCCGGACCCCGCCAGCGAAGGTGATGGCCGCCGTACCGTGCCGGGTCGAGGGTGAGAGTTCAGCGAGCGGCCCTCCATCGGCCACTTGGCCGAAGACGCGGACCGGTTGGGCGTTGTCCAGGTACGACGACACCAGTTGCAGGATATGTGGCCCCTGGTCGATCGGGGTGGAGCGGGCGCTCGCATCGATAAAGCGAACCCCGCCGATCCGCCCGGCGGCGACATCGCGCTTCAACTCCAGGTTGCGCGGGTGGAAGTTCAGCTGGGTATTGACGCAGAACTTCGTCTTCGTGGTCGCCTCGAGTTCCATCAGCTGCCGCCAGTCGTCGCCGTCGACCGCGACCGGCTTTTCCACGATCGCGGCAGGGACGCCATGATCGGAGGCGACCCGCATTAGCGAGTGCCGGATCCGCTCCCCACTCTCCCTCAGGGTCGGCGCGGTCACAATGTGCAAGAGGTCGGGTCGCTCCCGCTCGAGCATCCGCTCGAGGTCGGTGTAGCGTCGATCGATCCCGAATTCGTCGCCGAACGAGTTGAGGAGTTGTTCATTCAGGTCGCAAATCGCGACGATCTCACCGCGCTCTACATGCCGGTACGCCCGTGCGTGGGCGCGGGCCCGCGGACCGCACCCCAGGAATGCACTTCGGTACATAGGACCCCCGTTCGCAATCGACGGTTGTAGTGCAAGGTTATCTCATACCCCCTTCAAACCGTTCCCAGAATGAAGTTGTCACCGTCTGGGAAGCGATTCCTCGATCATTCTCCCTTCCCCCGGTATGGGCAAAACTCGGTGAAGCCTATTCGAAAACCGCCCCTTCACTCTTCATCACTACCCCTTACCGGCACCAATTCCAAAACCACGGGCTCTGCCTAGGTCGGGTACGCACTTCCTCTGGTAGGGGTACGGGATAATCTCACGTCACTACCTCCAAAGGGAAGGGCGGGAGGAATCCGGGTCACTATGCCAAGGTTGAGGTATCGGAGGTGATGGGTCCGGCTGTGTTGAGGGTTCGTCGGAGCCGTTTGATCTCTTACCCCCTGATCTACATTCATCCTAACTTCCAGTCTGTCTAGCTTCCCTGTGGGCACTCGAGGCGGCGGGTCGGTCACACCAGTTCCTCTCCGCACGAGTACGGCGTTTTCGGAGCACACATGTCAAAGGTTCTGAGCCAACTCTTTGAGGGCAACTTGGAGTACGAGTTCGCGCCAGGGATGAAACCGCTTAAGGACTGTATCTGTTGTTTCGTCGTGGAAGAAGATGAAACCTTCGTCCGCTACCGGCACAAGCGCGGAGCGTGTTTCTGAGTCTTCTTCATCCCTATCCCGAAACTCTAAGAAGGGTGCACAGATCAGGCTTCCATTGAATTGATATCCGATACCGTGGATCGCGAATGCCAGCCGCGACTGCCGTTCCCATCGCATGTTTAGCGCTACCCAGGAGCGAAGTTCGGCATCGAAGTTGACGTAGTAATTGAGATGCTCCCTCGCGTTCTCAATAATTTGTGCCCTGTAGTAGTGGCCGGTCCCGCTGAATCCGTGGCTCACCCAGGCTTCACCCAACGAGGGCGAAACCCGCCGTAAGGCCCTACCGACCTCGGGGGCGATTGAATGCAATCTATCGAGCAAGTCTTGCCGGATGTCACCGGCTATCTCAGATACCCTCTCCCGTTCACTCTTCTTTTCGTCAGCTGTTCGGTCAGCAGCCTCGAGAAGGCCATCGAGTGTAGCCCTGACATCCGCGCGCTCGGACAGCACCGTCTCGGACAGAGCTGCCGCCTTGAGGAACTGGACCCTCTGGAGCTTGGCAATTAGATCGACGAGCGGCTTGAGGTCGCCTTCGTCAGCAGCTTCGAGGGCATCGATATAAGTCGCCCTATCATCTCGCGTCACGACCAGCGGAAACAGACCGTACTTGACCAAGACGAGCGATGTAATTGCACGAGCAACTCGACCGTTGCCGTCCTGGAACGGGTGAATCTGCGTGAACCGATGGTGCAGCCACGCCGCCTGCACTTCCGCCGATACCCCCTTATCGATATGCTCCGCATGCATTTCAACGAGCCTGTCCATCTCGGACGCGACCTGCTCGGGGGGGCAATATTTGTACATCACGCCGTTCCGGACCGGGTAGTTGGGTTGCTTCTTCCAATCGCCCTTGAACAGCGGTATATCGTCGCGCCAGCGACCGAGAGCATCTTCACCCTCGGTGAATTCCTGGCTCCGGAGCAGCGCGCTGTGGAGTTCCTTGATGTAAGAGGTCGACAGGTGGCGCTCGCCCTTCACGAAATCAAAGATACTATCGAGAGCCTGTTTCTGATCTTCCAGCACCTGAAGGACGAACTTCCGTGGACGGTCCGTCGAGCCGTGGGCTAGAAGCCCCTCCCGGAAACCATGTTCGATCAGTGTCTGTGTAACGCCGTGCTCGATCTCATAGACGTTCTCAATGATTCCGGTCTCGATCGCCCATTCGCGGCTAAGCCGCTCATTGAAGTCGATAAGGAGACGCGTTCCCTTGAGGCGCTCCTGTTGATCACGCCACACCGCTTGGATCCCTGCGATCTCCGTGGCAGCTAATCCCCCTGGATTGTCCAGATCCGTAATGCCTGTTGAGGTGTTCCAAATATCAATGTCCTTGTAACGCCCCTCCCGCAGCCGCTGGTAGATGGGAGAACTGAGATCTTCGGGTCTAGCTAGGTTCCTGGCGTAGTCCCAAGGTGTCTTGCCGCTGGCGTCTCGGGCAGCTAGGTCTGCGCCAGCGTCGAACAGGACTTTGATGACGGCAGGGTTGGGTTCGCTTCTGTTGAACCCAGCCGCGCGGTGCAGGGGGGTGTCGCCGAACGCAGCCTGGGCGTTCACCTCCGCCCCAGCGATTATCAGGAACTCACAGATGACGGCGGGGGTATCCCCTTGGCTAGGGGGGCGGTGTGCCGCAAGGTGCAGGGGGGTCCTGCCGTCTCCGTTCCGGACATTCACATCTGCCCCAGAGTTGAGCAGAGCTTCGACGTCCTGGGTACCCCCGCTCTCTGCGGCCTTCAGTAGCTCTCCGTCTATCTCTCGCATGGTGATTACCTCCACTTGATTGCCCTGTTGGTCGTAGTGTGAGATTATCTCATACCCCCTCCAAGCCGTTCCCAAAATGAAGTTATCACCGTCTGGGAAGCGATTTCTCGATAACTCCTCCTTCCCCTGATATGGGTACAACCCGGGGAAGCCTATTCGAGAAAGGTCTGCGCCGCACCTCCTCTGGTCGGGGTGCGGGATAATCTCACGTCACTACCCCTTGGAAGAGAGGAGGCGGAATAAGGCTTGGCCTCTCCGCCCAGGAATCAGGAGACCACCCTCTTGAGTGCTAGGCTATCGTCATCGGTCCTGTGGGGAAGGGGAGAGGCGAAATTGACCTTCGGCGAATTCAAAGAGAGTGTTGTCTGCAGGGAGATGCCGCTCGAGCTGTCACCGGCTCTGGCAGCATTGTGGCTCGACGCCTGCGGGGACTGGGAGGCGGCGCACGACCGGCTCCAGGGGGCCGCCGACCGGGATTCCGACTGGGTTCATGCCTACCTGCACCGGAAAGAGGGAGATCTCTCCAACGCCGGCTACTGGTACCGGCGCGCAGGTCGGCAGGCCTCTGAGCAGACGCTGGAACTCGAGTGGGAGGAGATCGTGGCGGCGTTGCTGGAGGCGAGTCCCTGAGTCCACTCGCAGTGCGGGGTGAGGTTCGGCGGGACCGTCCCCAGGTCTTGCTCGTGCTGGCTCACCGCTCGCTCTGGACTTCGTAGCCGGCGGCCCGCAGCGCCGCGCTTCCGAGTCGCATCCCCTCCTCGTTGTCGAAGGCCAGCCGGAGGGCCCCCCCTGCCTCCCGGATCGAGAGCACTTCGATATCCCGGATGTTGACCCCGGCAGCACCTACCGCCTGCGTGATCCGGGCCAACTCCCCGGGTCGGTCGGGCACGGCGAGCACCACCTCGAAACGGGCCGGGAGCAGGCTGCGGCGTACCACTGGGATGCCGTCGCGGGTGCGCTTGACGCTCTCGGCGCGCTCCAGCAGTCTGTCGGGCTCGTCCAGTTGCCCGGCGAGTAGCTCGAGTTGGGCCACGAAGCTGCGCAGGCCCCGGCGGATGGCCTCACGGTTGCCGACCACCATGTCGCGACTCATCTGCGGATTTCCTGAGGCGACCCTGGTGAGATCACGAAAACCGCCAGCGGCCAAAAGCATCATCAACTCCCGGTCCTCATCTTGAGCGACGAGCTCCGTCAGGGCGACCGCGACCAGGTAGGGTACGTGGCTCACCGACGCCACCAGCCGGTCGTGCTGGTCCGGATCGATCCGCAGCGGTCGGGCGCCCAGGTGCTCCACAAAATCCTCGACCTGATCGAGCGCCTCCGGGTCGGTGTCGTCGGTGGGCGTCAGGACCCACACGGCGTTCTCGAGCAGGGCGGCGTCGGCGTTCTGCACCCCGACACCTTCGCTCCCTGCCATCGGATGGCCCCCGACGAAGCGGATTCGCTCGAGGCCCGTTACGATCTCGCGCTTGACGCTGCCGACATCGGTGACGACACAGTCGGTCCTGAGGTAGGGGGCGAGTTCCAGGCCGAGTTGGGTCAGCGACCGAACCGGTGCGGCGAGGACTACCAGGTCTGCCTCCGCTAGCCATGGCCCAGGTGCGAAGTGGGCCTCGTCGATCACCCCCATCCCCCGGGCTGCGTCGAGCGCTGCCGGGTCGCGGTCGAAACCGACCACCCGCTTCGCCAGGAAGCGCTGATGGATGCCGAGCCCTACCGATCCGCCGATGAGACCTACGCCGGCCAGGACGATGGTGTCGAACAGCGCCGAAGGTCGGGTCATGGCCTCGTTCCAGGCCCCTCGGTCACCATCCTGGGGCGGGGTGTGGGGTTACCGAATTCGGGTGCTGGTGGTGTGATGCGAGCACTCTCCTCCCTCAGGCTCCTCCCCATGCTTTTAGGCAACGATGTTGGGCAGGCATGGGATAGTGGCCGTTCGATCTCAGCGGCTGTTCACTCCTGATCATCCGGCCTCGGCTTCGTCCCTAGGAGTTCTGGTCAGTTCGTGACTGAGTGATGGAGTTCGGGCCGCCTTGCACGGGCCGCCTTGAGGAAGATCTGGAACGGTCGGAAGTCATCGGGGTAGGCCCGGAAGCTCATTTCGGGGTGCCACTGGAGGCCCATGACGAACATCTCACCGCTGCTCTCGACGGCCTCCACGACCCCGTCGGAACTCCGGGCTACTACCCGAAGGTCACGGCCCAACTCGTGCACTGCCTGGTGATGATAGCTGTTGACCTTGACGCGCGCCGTTCCGTGGAGACTGGAGAGGAGGGAGTTCGACTCGAGCGCGACCGTATGGAGGGGCGTGCCACCGGTATCGGCCTGCTCGTGCTGGATGGTCTCCTCGAGCTCGGGCAGATGCTGATGGAGGGTGCCCCCCTCAGCCACATTGATTACCTGGAGGCCGCGGCAGATCCCGAGCACAGGGACCCTGGCGGCCTTGGCCTGGCGGTAGAGCTCGAGCTCGAAGGCGTCGCGCTGCGGGTCCACCTCTCCGAGTCGGGGGTGGGGCGGGGCGCCCCACAACTCCGGGTCGAGGTCGCCCCCACCTGAGAGCAGCAGTCCGTCGGCCAGCTCGAGATAGTCGATTGCCAACTCCGGGTCGAGGTTGGCCACCATGACCGGTAGTCCGCCCGCTTGGGCGATCGCGTCGGAGTAGTTGTGGCCGGTGACGCTGTCGAGTCGGCGCAGACCCAGGGTCCGGTTGCTCGTGGCGGTGGAGATGAGGATGCGTGGCCGGTAGGTCATAGTCGGTCTGAAGCTTACCAGGTCGCCCCCCGTTGGGGATCCCCTCAGGCGTTGGGGCTCAGGAGGTGGTCGAGGCACAGGTGGTAGGTGACGTTCTGGCGGAAGTCGATCGCCAGATCCTCGACGGTGACCTCGCTCAGCGCCTGCAACATGGCGTCGCGCACCCGCAGCCACACGCTCGACTGGGCGTGGCAGCGACCACCTTCAGGACAGTCTTTGTGCCAGTTCAGGCTTACGCAGCTCAGTGGGGCCACCGGACCGTCGATGGCCCGCATGACGTCGCGGAGGTTGATCTCCTCCGGTTTGCGGGACAGGGCGTAGCCGCCGCCGGCCCCCTTCTTCGAGTTGATGAGGTCGCGGCTTGCGAGGGTGGCGAGCACCCGGACCAGGTAGGGGCGTGCTACCCCCGTCGCCTCGCTGATTTCGTCGCTGCCGGCCCAGCGGTTGTGGGGTTGGGTGGCCAGGTAACCGAGTGCTTGAAAGGCGTAGATGTCTGTGGCGGAAAGCCTCATGATCCTGCTCCAGTCGGATGAGCGTTAGGCACTCGCTCGGTCCGCCCCAGTCTACCAAGCCGTCACGCTCAGGCGGACCGGATCACAGCCAGCTGGCGGAACAGCAGGAGGAGCATGAAGGCCACGACGGCCAGGAGGGCCGACAGGGTCAGGGCGGCGTCGAGATCGCGCTCAAGGGTGGAGTAGATGGCCAGCGGCATGGTCCGGGTGCGACCCGCCAGGCTGCCGGCGAACACGATGGTCGCACCGAACTCACCTAGGGACCGGGTCCAGGCGAGCACGCAACCCTCGATGAAACTCGGTGCGCTTAGTGGCAGGGTCACCCGCCAGAAGGTGCGCCAGCGACTGGCGTGGAGGGTCAGGGCGGCGGCCTCGAGTTGGGGCAGGGTGCCGCTGAAGCCGACCTTCATCGCGCGGATGAACAGGGGGCTGGCGACAAAGATCTGGGCCAGCACCACCGCGGTGCTAGTGAACGCTATGCTCACCCCTAGTTCGCTCAAGGGCTCACCGATCAATCCCCGCCGGCCGAAAATTAGCAGCAGGCCGATCCCCGCTACCACCGGCGGCAGCACCAGAGGGAGGTCGAGCAGGGGATTAAGCAGGCGCTTGCCGGGAAAGTGGTAGCGGACCAGGAGGTAGGCGACTGGGGTGCCGAAGAGGATCGTGAGCGCCAGGCTGATGCTGCTCGTGGTCAGGCTCAGCTTCAGCGCCTCGGTCACGGTGGGGCTGAGTAGGGTCGCTACGAAGGCGGGGCGAAGCGCCTGCACCACCAGGACCAGGACCGGCAGGATCAGCAGGAGGATCATGACACTGCCGGTGATTGCCACCAGCGACCAGGGCAGGCGGGGGCTCACGGAGCGAGGAATCCGTGCCGGGCAAGGATGGCCTGTCCTTGAGCGGAGAGGAGGAAGTCGGTGAAGGAGGTCGCCTGTTTAGGGCTTCGTCCAGAGTTTAGGGGTGCGATCGGATAACGGGCGACGGGGGAGGTTCCCGGTGGCAGTGGCAGTTCGCGGACCCCGGCTAGGCCGGTGGTGTCGGTGCGGTAGACGATGGCCGCATCGGCCTCGCCGAGCGCAACCTTGGCGGCCGTCTGGCGCGCATTCGGCTCTTCGGAGGCGAGGTTGCTGAGCACCCGCTCGGCAAATCCCAGCCCGTAGCTCCCCTCGAGTGCGATGAGGAGTTCTCGGGCGTAGCGGCCGACGGGCACCTCCGGGGCGGCCAGGACCACCAGTGTCCCGGGCCGCTCAAGGTCGACGGGGTCAGCAAGATCCGACCCCTCCGGCGTGATCACGGTGAGCAGGTTGAGGGCGAACACCCGGGGTTCCGCCGCGACGAGTCCCGCCGCCGCCACCCGCTCAAGCTGCACCTCATCGGCACTGGCGAACAGGTCAGCAGGTGCCCCCTGGAGCAGCTGGGCACTCAGGATGGAGGAGCTAGCGAAGTTCAGGACGACCTCTACGCCCGCTGTCACCCCCTCGAAGGCAGCGGCTACCTCGGTGAAGACGTCGGTCAGACTCGAAGCGGCGAACACCGTCACCGTCTGAGCGAACGCCCCGGCGCCTAGCGAAAGGGCGAGGCAGGCAGGGAGGAACAGTTGCATGGGTTCAAGAGTAACAGGGTCGGTCGGGTTCCGGCCCCCCCTGTGCTAAGGGCCTTCGGGGGTGTGTCATACTGTCCTGATCACGTGGTGGTGTGAACCGGGAGGAGGGCATGCCTGGACTGGCGGTCATCGGTGCGCAGTGGGGGGATGAGGGCAAGGGAAAGGTGGTCGACGCCCTGGCTAGCGAGGCCGATTTTGTGGTCCGCTACTCGGGCGGGGCCAACGCCGGCCACACCATCGTGGTGGGCGATGAGGTCTTTAAGCTCCATCACCTTCCGTGCGGCACCCTGCACTCTCGGCCCGTCTCCCTCCTCGGAGGTGGCATGGTCATCGACCCGTGGACCTTCCAGGAGGAATTGGGTGCCCTCGCAGCCCGCCGCGACATCGGCGATGTGCTGATCTCCCGCGAGGCGCACTTGGTCCTGCCACACCACCGCAAGAACGATGAGGGGGGCGGCTTTGTCGGCACCACCGGCCGTGGGATCGGACCTGCCTATAGCGATAAGGCGCGCAGGGTGGGGCTCCGCTGTGGCGACCTGCTCGACGACGACCTTCTGCGGGAGCGTCTGGCGCGACTGCTCGAGGCCAAGCCGAACTCGACGGCCCGGGTAGGCTGGAGCGATGTCGCTACCGCCTACGAGGCCCTCGAGCAGGTGAGGGACGACCTGATCCCCCTGATCGCCGATACCGGCCGCATCGTTCGGGAGGGGCTGAAGGAGGGCAAGAGGGTACTGTTCGAGGGGGGGCAGGGCACCATGCTCGACCTCGCCTATGGGACCTACCCATTCGTGACTAGCAGCCACCCCACGGTAGGAGGCGTCCTGGTCGGCGCCGGGGTAAGCCACAGGGCGCTCGATGGCGTCTACGGAGTGGTCAAAGCCTTCACCACTCGGGTGGGACACGGTCCCTTCGTTACCGAGATCGTCGATGAGGCCACCGCGCTCCGACTACGCGGCAGCGGTAAGAATCAGTGGGACGAATACGGTACCACCACCGGCCGTCCTAGACGGGTCGGTTGGCTGGATCTGGTGCAGCTCCGCTCCGCTTGCGAGATCAACGGTTTCGACGGTCTGGTGGTGACGAAGCTCGACACCCTCTCAGGCTTCGCGTCGCTCAAGGTCTGCGTCGCTTACCGAGACGGCTCGCCCGTCTATGAGGAGTTGCCCGGGTGGGGTGACCTCCAGGGCCTGGAGAGCCGCGACGACCTGCCTACCCAGGTCACCGATTACCTCGAGGAGATCGAGCGCTACACCGGTGTCCCCGTGGTGATGTTCTCAACCAGCCCGGACCGGGAGGATACCTTCGGTGAGGTCGGCTGGGGGCGCTGAGCGCCGGGTTCTTACGCTCGTGGTGACGAGGGTGCCCCGGTTCGTTAGCGAGCCGACTCCGGCCGCTCGGTGCACTCAGCTGGGATCCGGCAGGGCGAAGGTGTCGGGTGGGGCGTTAGCGCTGGTCGATCGGTTTGAACACCCTCCCCCGCGGACCCTCGTAGACCAGCCGGGGCCGCATGAGGTGGTTATCGGCGTACTGCTCGAAGAGGTGGGCCATCCAGCCCGAGATGCGGGCCACGGCGAAGAGGGGGGTGTACGTGTCGGTGGGGAAGCCGAGCATGCGGTAGACGGAGGCGGAGAAGAAGTCGACGTTCGGCTTGATCTGCTTCCCTTGTCGCTCCATCTCCCGGTCCATCACCCGCTCCATCTCGAGGCTCATCTCGAACCACTTGCTGTCACCTGACTCTTCGGCAAGGTGCCTAGCGACCTCTTTGAGGATGATGGCGCGCGGGTCGACCACCCGGTACACCCGGTGGCCGAACCCCATTACCCGACCGTGCGGTTGGGCGAGGGCGTCGAGAACGTACCGTTCGACGCCCTCAACACTGCCGATCTCCTCGAGGGTGCGCATCACGGCGGCGTTGGCGCCGCCGTGCAGCGGGCCCTTCAGGGAGGCGACTGCGGAGGTGATGGCGCTGTAGACATCCGTGAGCGACGAGGCGACGGTGCGGGCGGTGAAGGTGCTGGCGTTGGAGCCGTGCTCGGCGTGGAGCACCAGAGCCACGTCCATCGTCCTCGTGGCGGCTGCGTTCGGCATCTCACCGGTCAGCATGTACAGGAAGTTGGCGGCTACGGGCAGGTCGGGATCTGGTGCTACCGGATCCATCCCCTTGCGAATGCGCTCGAAGGAGGCGGTGATGGTGGGGAACTTGGCCAGTAGCGAGGTGCCGATGCGATGAATGTTCTCAGTGCTGACATCGTCGGGGTTCTCGTCGAAGGCGGCTAGTGCGGAGATGGCCGTACGGATGGCGTGGATCGGTTGGGTGTCCTCCGGGAGGCTGTGGAGGAGATTGTACACGGGATCGGGCAGCGCGAAGAGACCACTCAACTGATCGCTGAAGGCGTCGAGTCGGGTTCGGTTCGGCAGATCGTCGTTCCACAGCAGGTAGGTGACCTCTTCGAAGCCGACCCGGTCGGCAAGCTCGCGGATGTCATATCCGCGGTAGAGCAGTTCGCCCTTGATGCCATCGATCAAAGCGATCTGACTCGTGGCAATGTTGATCCCGGCTAGACCAGGGTAGATCGTTTGTGCCATCGATCCTCCATCGGTGTCCTGCAAGGCTGGCAACCCGCGTGCCAAGATTCGGTGCGGTTTTCAGGATGCATTAAGCTCTGTAGCTGCACGCTGGGCTTCGAGTGCGGTTGCCTTCGAGAGCCTACTGCCTCGCTGGCTCTCATGTTACCAGTGTGTGGGTTCGTGGACACCTGTTTGGCCGACGATCCTCGTTGCGGTCGCAGCTCTCGGCTTGGTGGGCTGGACGGGCGGGAGAAGCAGCCAGGCGGGCGGCCACCGTGCAGGCGGCTGCGGCGAGCGGAGTGAGTCCGACCTGGTGCGAGGCCGCGGGTGGCAGTGGAATGTCGAGGGTGCTAATCGTCGAGGCCGGGACCACAATGCTTGCGCGCACTCCGCCGCCTTGGGGGGCGCTGTCGCCGGGTGTGGCTGGAGCTTCAGTCGTTGCCAAGCGCTTCCAACAGTTGCTTCCCGTACCGCTCGAGCTTCACCGGTCCGATGCCGCGGATGGCCTGCAACTCCTCGAGGGTTTGCGGGTTCTTGTCGGCGAGCTCTATCAGCGTCTGGTTATTCAGAATCAGGTAGGGTGCGCTCCCCTCAGCCTCGGCGGTCTCCCGCCGCCAGATTTCGAGTCGCTCGAGCCTGGCCTTCACCTCCGGCGTCTCCTCGGGCTCTGGCTCCTCCTCCGGTACAGGCACAGGCGCTTCCCTGGCGGCCTCTTCGGGTGGTACCTCGGGCTCCGGAGCGGGCGGATCGGGGGTGGGTCGTTGCGAGGGTGGGAAAAGCACCCAGTCCCCCCGCTGCAGCAGATAGATGCCGCCGGCAATGAGCGCGATGGCAAACCAGACCGAACCGAAGATGCCGGAGTTGCTCAGGCCGGAGAGGAGTCCCAGGCCGATGAGGATCGCCGCTACAATCCGGGGCCAGCGGTTTGGGCGCCTCTCAACCTGGTCTATGGCGAAGAAACCTAAGCCAAGGCCGATCAGGAAGATGCCGTCCCAGCCCCAGATCTGCTCGAGGAGGATACCGGCAGCGACGCCGGCCAAGATCGACCCAGCGACCAGGAGCCGGTAGCTTCGCTTGCGGCTGTAGGCCATTAGGAACCCGGCTGCGACTAGGCCGACCCAGAGCCAGCCCGTATTCCAGAGCCAGTCCGAATCGCCACCAAAGCGCGACGCGAGGGCGATAGCTCCGATCGCGATGAGCGCAAAGGCGATATAGCGTTGGTTATTCATTAGCTCTCCTTTCGGAACGCCCCTCAAAAGCATGCGGCGACGTGAGCTTGCGCGGGTTGACACGAGCACCTCTTCGAACTCGCGTTACGTCGTCCAGTGTAGCGGATCTCCCTAGGACCGGGCTTCATACCTTTGGAGGAGTCCGAAAGTGTCGGGGATGTGCATCGAGATGGCGTGCATGGGAGCTATCTCCCCTATGCCGAGGTGTGGATCTCACAGGGGCTACCCTGGCACAACCTCTCCGGCAGCTAGCCGTCATTGGTGCTAGCGCAACAGGCTTCAGAATCGGGGGAGTCTGTCCTTAGAAGATCTTTTGGAGATCCCTCGCTTATGACTCTCCTGACCGACCGAGGAAGACGGAGGAGGCGCTTGTCGACCGCGCTGGCATTACCGTTGCTGCTAGCCCGCAGGAATACAAGTCGGTGCGACCGGTTCTCGCATCTCCGAACAAGAAAGATCGGGGAGGTGGCAGGGGTAGGATGGTCAGAGTAGCGGGAACCGGACCCGAAGAGTCCGACCTTGGTTACGACTACGACATCAAGCTCTACCGCGGAACGGTTCTGCGTTGCTTGTGGTTTGGTCCTGCTCAGGTATTTATAGGACGGCTGATGCTTTACAGTCGGCTTATGAAGACCGGTGGTAGACTGGTGGTGCGCGGATCGATCCTCTCCGCACACTCTCCAGCGGCGGTCGAGATGCCGTCAGGAAGGCTTTGCCGGGACGAAGCTGGTGATGATCTCACGAGGAGCCGACATCGGTTCGGGTGGCTCTGCTGTCCGCCATCCACGGGACTCTGGCCCACTCCCCGTGGCCACAGGAATGTGCCTGCCCGCCCGGACCCCACCGCAGCCTCAGGGCGGGGTGGTGGGCTGCTAGGCAGTAGCCCATGAGGCGTAGAGGGGTCGACCCGCCGAGCGACGCAGTAGATCTTGTTTTAAGGAGAGCTATCGTTTAAGGAGAACCTATGCCGAGAGAGTTCCTGCTCCCCAAGCTTGCCGAATCCATCATCGAGGGTGAGATCGTCACCTGGTTGGTCGAGGAGGGTGAGGGGGTCGAGCTAGATCAACCCATCGTTGAGGTGATGACCGACAAGGTGACTGTGGAACTGCCTAGCCCCTTCGCCGGGACTCTCGTGAAGCGCCTCGCCGCTGAGGGCGATGTGGTGGCAGTGAACCACCCCATCGCCCTCTTTTCCGACCCTGACGAGTCGACCCCCTCCGAAGGCACGCAGGTCCGGGAGGAGCCCCCTGGTGCCGAGGTCTCCGCCTCTGAGGCGGACGATGGCCTGAGCCTGTTCGCGCCCTCCGAGAAGGTCGATGATAGACCCGTCGTACAGGTCAGCAGCACCCATGGAGCGGTGACCGAGCGGACTGCGGCCCGGCCGACCGGTCCCTATGGGCGAGTGCTGGCGGTCCCGGCGGCTCGCAAACTGGCTCGGGAGTTGGGCATCTCCATCGATGCCGTAACGGGCAGCGGCTCTAACGGGCGGATCGGGGTCGTGGATGTTCAGGCGCACGCTCGCGCGGCTGGCCGGAGTGCCCCCTACATCTCTCCTGCGGAATACCCTGAGCTTGAGGAGCGCGTCCCGTTCAGTGGCCTCCGGCGGTCGGTTGCGAGTCAGATGCTGGCGTCGCACCTGCAGACGGTGCGCACCCTCCACGTGGACGAGGCCGATGTCTCTGAACTGGTCCGCATGCGCGCCCGGTTGAAGCCGGTCGCTGCCGAGCGCGGGGTAAGACTTACCTACCTTCCGTTCGTGATGAAGGCGGTGGTCTCCGCACTCCGGGCCTTCCCCTCCGTCAATTCCAGTCTCGACGAGGAGGCTGGCGAGATCGTGCTCAAGCGCTACGTCAACCTCAGCGTGGCCGTCGCCACCGACGGGGGGCTGATGGTGCCCGTGATCCACGACGTGGACAGGAAGGGCTTGCACGAGGTCGCCGCAGAGCTCCAGGACAAGGCTGAGAGGGCACGCGAGGGCAAGCTTGCCCCCGAGGATGTCCGAGGAGGGACCTTCTCGATCACCAACGTCGGCACCTTGGGGGGGCTATTCAGCTTCCCGATCATCAACCTGCCTGAAGCGGCCATCCTCGGGGTCCACTCGATCAAGAGGCGCCCCGTAGTGCTTGAGGATGACTCGATCCAGGCGAGGTCGATGCTCTATCTGAGCCTGTCTTTTGATCATCGGCTCATCGATGGTGCCGAGGCAACAGGTTTCACCGGCCAGCTGATCGACCTCTTGGAGAATCCCGAAAGGCTCCTGCTCGAGTCCTGAACGGTTACCCCACACCCTCCTGGTCAGTATTGCAGAGGCGACCGACTTAGCTCAGGCTGGTCTGAAGTTCGACGCGATTCAGTTCATCCTTGCAACGGGTTGGGCGGCTGCTACCTCGTTGTTTCCCCCCCTTTACTTACGGTTCAGTACTACTTCTACGGTTGGCGGGACACGGGTGTCTTCGACCGAATGATGGACCCGTAGAGTCCGCTTGTGGCGTTGGGGGCTGCCTCGAGGGGTGCTATTCAGGTAGCAAACGGGATTATGGGGAATTGGGGCTATTCACCCCTTATAATAGTTCTGCACCCCTGGTTCTGCACCCCTGGTAATGAAGCTGAGGGATGCAGAAAAGAGGTGCGACATGGGAGTTATACCACCACCCTACCGAGGACACGAGATTGACACCCGGAAGGAACCGGGACAACGGCCGCACTGGGTCTCTGAAGTGAAGGCACTCTGCTGGCGCTCTGAAGCTATGTTGTCCTACCGGGCGGCGAGGATCGCGGCTGAACGGCATATCGACGAGGCGCTTAAGGGAGGACTAGATTAAAGCCGCCCGCGCCGACCCCTCTGCTCCTTCTCACTCCTCATCAGCTCCCGCAACATGGCGTTCATCCGGGTCTGGTAGCCCTTGCCCTTCGACTTCAGCCAGTCGATGACGTCGGTATCCAAGCGGATATAGATGCCTTTCTTCGGCTGTGGCAGCTGGAGCTCGACCCGCTGCCAGAATCATCGGCCTCCGGGATCTCCGCAGAGTCGATCTCCTGATCCCGAATCGCCTCAATCTCCTTTAGTCGCTTTGCTGAGCTGCTCGTAGGCCCTCCTCTCTCTGGAGTTGGCCTTGCGGGCCGAGATCAGCCGAATTCGGCCACTACGGCTGATGTGAACCACGGCAACGACGATCGACTCACTGGGTTGCAGCTGATAAAGCGCTCCTCTCCATAGTCCTGGCGCTTATCTGAGGCAGTAAGCAGGCGACTGGAGATGACCTCGAAACCGATGCCGTGTTTCTTACGATTGACTCGATCCTTCTCTGCATCCCACTCATCGGAAAGGATGCCTCACTGTGTCCACACAGCGGTACTCTGACCCTAATCAGCAGGTGATGGTCTTCCTCAAGTTGGTTCAGTCCGGGGAGATCGCAATCCCAGAGATCCAGCGCCCCTTCGTCTGGGATGCGACCAAGGTCTGGAACCTCCTGGACTCGCTCTACCAGGGCTATCCGGTCGGCTACCTGATCGCTTGGCGAAACCCCACCGTGTAACAACCTTGGTTGGGGCGTCTCGGGATGGGCGTTGTAGTTCGCCGTTTTCGGCCTCCAGCTCATATTTGGGGGCTTGAGCCTCAACTCTCGACCCCCGTCGCCCACAGTTCGCCACTGCGGGTCTCGAGCCTCACCCGGGGCAGCGGCAGCACCGCAGGCCCGCTCACGGCCCGCCCGGCCCTGTCGGGGGCGAACACAGTGAGGTGGCAGGCGCAGGTTAGGGCAGGGACCTCCGTGCGGTGATTGAAGGCCACGGCGACCGCCTCGAGATTGCGGTTCAGGGTGACGAGACAGCCTTGGTGGGTGCAGATGCGGCTGAACGCGACGAGGTGGAGGTCCTCTCCGGGGCTCAGCCCGCCCGGCACCGGCCTAGGGACCCGGAGGGCGACCGAGGGGGTGACACCGATGGTGAAGTTGCGCTCGGCCCACACCTCCGTGAACTCGGCCACCCCGGCGACCCAGACCTCGGGTCTGGGGGAGAAACGGGGGTTGGTGGAGGGGGCACGCTTGCCGAAGTGGAGTCGGTAGGCCCGGTAGAGACCGTACCCACCCCCACCGAGCGCAGTCAGGACGGGGAGACGCCACAGCCATACGATCAGCCGGCGGCGCTCCCTGTCGACCTTCCGTTCGCCCCCGAGATCCGGGGCTGGGTCGGGACCGTTCATGGCGTCGCGGCTCGAGGGGCGAGGGTGGTGACTACGAAGCCGGCAATCCTTTCGATCTCATCATCTCCCAGGGTGGGGCCGAAGCCGGGCATGAGACCGCGGCCGAAGCGGATGATCTCCAGCACGTTGGCCTGGCGTTCGGCGTTTCGGTTGCCGGCGAGTGGGGGCGCCGACCCGCCCTGGCCAGCGGCGCCGTGGCAGGTCGCGCAGTGGGCGGCGTAGAGCTGCTCCCCAGTGGCGGACGCTCCCTCGAGTCGAGCCCTGGCGCTGGCGAGCAGGTCCGGCACCCGGCCGGGGTCGTCGGCGACCTCGAGATAGGCCTCCCACACCGCGACGGCGTCTGCAAACAGCTCGAGGCCGAAATAGGCGTTGCCGAGGATCAGGAGCGTCTCCGGGTCACCGGCACCGAGAGACCATGCCCGTTCGAGGATGGCTACCGCATCTTCGACGCGGCCGCTAAAGAACAGGAGTTGCCCGGTACGGCTCAGGGCCTCAGGCTGGTCGGGATCGGTCTCGGTCAGGATCCGGAAGTAGATCTCGACGGCGCGCTCCCGCTCCCCCTGGCGCCAGAGCGCGTCTGCGAGGGCGAGCCGGTTGGCCTCGCTCGGCTCCCGCTCCACCGCCTCGTAGAGAGACTCGGTCGCGTCTATGAGCTCGAGGCGCGCGACCACGTCCGGATCGCCTGCGCCACCCGGCTGGGCCAGAAAGCTCTCCCAGGCCTCGCGGGCTTCGGGTCGCCGTCCGAGGGCGAAGTTTAGCTCGCCCAAGGCGAACAGGGTATCGAGGTCGCTGGGATCTGCGGCCCGGGCGAGTTCCAGCAGCCCTTTCGCCTCCCCGAGGTCGGTCTGGAGGGTGAGGAAGCCGAGTCGGCGGTAGGCCAGGCCCGGCACCGGGGTGATCTCCGCTACGATGCGGCGATAGGTCGCCTCCGCCCCCTCGGCCTCCCCGAGTTGCCAGTAGGCGTCGGCCAGCGTCATGAGGTTCTCGGCGCTGGGGTTTCGATCGACTATCCGCCGGAGTTCCTGCAGCGCCCGGCCCGCCTCGAGGTCCCCTTCGAAGAAGCTGGTGATGGTCGATCCCCCCACCCTAGGCAGCACGAAGTTGCCGAGGCCGACCGCGCTGGCGATGACGAGCAGTAGCAGGGTCAGCAGGGCGTAGGGGGGGCGCCTGGATCCGGGTGGGTGGGCGACCGGCTGTCCGGACAGCTGCTCCTCGCGGGCGTCGAGCGAGCGTAGCACCTGGGCGGCTTTCGCCTCGTAGCGGCGGCGCAGAGCGGTGCGCCGGGCCTCTGGGAGATCGTCGCGGGCGTCGAGTTCGCGGATGGCTCGGAACAGGGCCTCGCGCTCCTCCTCGAGGTCCAGGGTGACGGGGTCGCGGGGGTCTGGGAGTGGATCGGCCTGGCCGGGGAAGAGGAGTGGAAGTGCCACGTAGCCGGCCAGGACGAGGGCAAACAGGGTGAGCAGGACCGCTGTCACCTTTCACCCTCGGTCGAGCGCAGCGCGGACCCGCTCCAGATCTGCCTCATCCACCTCGACCGGGACCTCGGCGGCGCGGCGCCAGCGCCGCACAAACACCACCAGGGAGGCCAGGCCCAGGAGGGCGGCCCCGGCGGGGAGTAGCCAGACCAAGAGGTGGGGGCCGCGCTTCGGCGGGTCCTGCAGGATCCAGTCGCCGTAGCGCTCCTGGAAGTAGGCGAGGATCTCGGCCTCGTCGCGGCCCTGTTCGAGTTGGGTCTGGATCCTGGCACGCATCTGCACCGCGAGTTCGGCTGCCGAGTCGGCCACCGATTCGGAGGTGCACACCGGACAGCGCAGCTTGCGGCCGATCTCGAACACGCGCTGTTCGAGCAGGAGTCCCGGCGCCTCCTCTTGGGCGGGGGCGGTGCCGAGCAGCGCAGCCAGGATCGCAGTCAGGGCCAGGGCTCGTCTCAACGGATCAGCGCCCCGATCTGCGCCTCGAGTACGGCGCTGCTCACCGGCCCGATGTGGCGGTAGGTCACCACCCCGGCGGCGTTCACAAAGAAGGTCTCGGGGACCCCGAAGAGGCCGTAGTCTATGCTGACCAGGCTGGCATCATCGATGACGTTGGGGAAGCCCAGGCCGAACCGATTGATAAATTCGAGCCCCTCGGCGTGGCGGCCCCGGTCCTGGGTCTGGATGCCGACGAACAGGACCTCGGTGCCACGCTCGCGCCAGGCTGTGGCGAGTTCCGGCGCCTCCTGGTAGCAGGGGGCGCACCACGACGCCCAGAAGTTGATAATCATCGGCCGCCCCGCGTTTGCGCCCAGCGAGAAGGTCTCCCCGTAGCTGCTCCGGTAGCTGCTGTGAAGCGGGAGGGTGAACTCGGGGGCCTGTCTGCCGATCAGATTGGAGGGGATATCGCGGTCGGGCCGACCGCGCAGCAGCCCGAACAGGAATAGCCCGCCGAGTGCGCTGGCGACGCCCACCACTAGGAGTAGCCTGGTCATGCCCGGACCGCCCCCTGTCGCTGCCGTTCTCGGAGTTGACGGCCGCCGGGGGAGAGAGCGTAGGAGGTGCCGAGGATGACGATCAGGCCACCCACCCAGATCCAGGTGATCAGCGGGCTCTGCACAGCCCGAATCACCACGAATTCGGCTTCGGGGTCGAGGCGGCCGGCGATGCTCAGGTAGAGGTCGTGCTGGGGCCGGTAGAGTACCGCCGGGGTGGGGATGAGTTGCGGGTTCTGGCCGAACAGGTTGAGCCGCGGCCGGAGTTCGGTGAGGGTCCGCCCGGCACGCTCCACGACGATCTCGACACCTGCGCTGACACCCTGCGGGCTCTCTTCCATGAAGCGGTCGACCGCCCGGAGTTCGTACCCCTGGAAGGGGACCTCGGCGCCGAATTCGAGCCGGAGCTGTTCGTCGACGCGGTAGGCGGAGCTGGCCATCACTGCGACCGCGATCACGGTCACCCCGAAGTGCACGACCATGCTGCCGAAGCGACGTCGGTTCTCAAAGGCGTAGCTGCGGAACACCGCCACCACGCTGCGCTTCGAGATGCGGGCGCGGGGTAGTACGACGCCGAGGAGGAGCAGCCCCAGGCTGACGAGGTTGTAGCCGGCCAGGGCCACGGTCAGCAGCGGGTAGAGCCCGCGGAGACCTGCGAGGAGGGCGAGCAGGCCCGCAGCGATCCCGCCCCCCAGCAGCCAGGCGAGGTTGCTAGAGAGCCGCTGACTGTCGGCCCGGCGCCAGGGGAGCAGCGGTCCGATCCCCATGAGCAGCAGGATCAGCAGCCATAGCGGCCGGCTCACCTGATCGAAGAAGGGTGCGCCCACGGTCACCTTTTCGCCGCTGATCGCCTCGACGATGAGCGGGAACAGGGTGCCTAAGAGGATTGCAAAGGCCATGGCCAGAAACAGCACATTCCCGACCAGGATGCTCCCCTCACGGCTCACCACGGCGTCGAGTTCGGCCCGGTCTCGGATCTGGTCCCAGCGGAGGGCGATCAGCCCGAACGAGGCCAGCATGACGACTATGAAGAAGGCGAGGAAGATGGGGCCGACCGGGCCGTCCCCGAAGGCGTGTACTGAGGAGACGATGCCCGAGCGGATCAGGAAGGTGCCCAGGATCGAGAGTGCGAAGGTCAGGGTGATGAGCAGAATATTCCAGGCCTTGAGCATCCGCCTCCGCTCCTGGACCTGCACGCTGTGGATGAATGCGGTGGCGGTGAGCCAGGGCAGGAAGCTTACGTTCTCGACCGGATCCCAAGCCCAGTACCCGCCCCAGCCGAGCACCTCATAGCTCCACCAGCCTCCGGCCACGATGCCGGCTGAGAGGAAGCCCCAGCCGGTCAGGGTCCAGCGCCGGGTCTGGGTCATCCACTCGCTCCCAGGCCGGCGCGTGATCAGTGCCGCCATGGCGTAGGCGAACGGGACCGTAAGCCCGACGAAGCCGAGGTAGAGGAGTAGCGGGTGGACCGCCATCATCCAGTGGTTCTGCAGGAGCGGGTTGGGGCCGGGACCGTCGGCGGGCGGCAGGGGCAGCACCGTGAACGGGTTGGCGGCCGTCGCTACTACGCCCAGGAAAAATACCTGCACCAGCTGCATCACGGCGAGCGCCCAGGGGCGGAGTACGTTCAGCGGTGCGGCGACCGCGAGCAGCGCCCCGTAGAGGGTGAGCAGCCAGGCCCAGAGCAGGACCGACCCCTCGAGTGCCGCCCACAGCGTCACGATCTTGACCCAGAGCGGCGAGTCGATGCGCGATTGGGAGGCGACGTACGAGACGCTGAAGTCGTCGCTGAGGAGGGCTAGCTCCATCAGCACGATCGCCGCCGTGGCTCCGAGGAAGGTGGCCACGGCGGCCAGCCGCGCCGAGGTTTGGAGGCGGGCGTCCCGGCGCAGCGCCCCCACTACTCCGGCCACTGCGCCGTAGAGCGCCGCCGCCAGCGCCAGGAGGGTGCTGCCTGAGCCGAGTTGCCCGAGACTGATGTCAAGCACGGGGCCGCTGTAACCTACTGAAGCGAATTCTTGAGCGCTTCGACATCGATGGGCTCTCCCGGCTCGGGGGCCTGATACACCTCCGAGTGCTTGACCAGCACGTTGTCGCTCACGAAGATGCCGCCTTTGAAGCGGCCCTCGACCACTACCCCGCCGTTCTCCTTGAACAGGTCGGGCGGACTGCCTCGATGCTGCACCTCGAAGCTCTCGATGCTATCGGTCACCAGAAAGGTCAACTGGAGACGGTCGCTGTCGAAGGCCACCGAGCCCTCCTCGACGATGCCGCCGAGCCGGAGCCGCCGGTCGGCATACTCACCCGGATCCCGGGCGTACTCGTTGGGCAGCACGAAGTAGACCAGGGAGTCGCTTAGCGCCCGGAAGATCATGAAGCCAGCGGCGGCGAGCACCACCACCCCGATCAGTCCGTAGGCGAGGCGCCTCATCCCTCTTGCCGTTCGCGACGGCGGGCCCGCCAGCGGAGGTAGAGGAGGTAGCCTCCGTAGGCCACGACCAGTTCGACCCAGGCGAGCGCTACCCACAGCCAGGCCGCAAGATCAGACATGGACGGCCTCTCCGGCTGGCCCCTCCCGCTCGGCCTCGTCCTGACGGGCGGATTCGAGGCGGCCCAACCGGACCCGTTCGAGCAGGAAATAGCTGAAGGCGAGCACGGCGACGGCGGTGTTGAAGAGCAGGATGCGGACGAACGCGGGCTCCATGGTCACGCCGGAACCGTCTAAGTTGATGCTCTTAGCGGGATGGAGGGTGCGGAACCACTCGGCCGCCAGGTAATTGAAGGGCAGGCTTGCCAGCACCACCAGCATGATGACGGCGCTCACCCGGCCCTGGCGCTCCCGGTCGTCGATAAGGGCTCGGACGATGAAGTAGCCGACCAGCAGGGCGAGCAGGAGAGCGGTGAGCGTAAGCTTGGCGTCCCAGGTCCAGTACACCCCCAGGGTCGGCTTGCTGTAGGTCATGCCGCCGACTATGGTCAGGGCGGCAAAGAGTAGCGCCCCCTCGGCGCTGGCGACCGCCCAGGCGTCGTGCCCGGCCCGGCCTCGCCAGAGGTAGAGCCCGCCGAAGAGCGCGCTTATCCCCACCGCGAGGAAGCATACCCAGGCGACCGAGACGTGGGCATACATGATCCGGATCAGCTCTCCCTGGTTGACATCGGGCGGGCTAACGGTGAGGGCCAGGACCGCTCCGGTGCCGAAGAGCAGCAGCGTGGCAAGACCGAGCCCGCTAAGCCAGAGAGGACGTTTCGCTCTATTCATACTTCACTCCTCGGTGGTGAGGCTGGCAGTGTGCGCGGTGGGTCGAGCGTAGCGGTTGGTGGCGGAGTCTATTCACTATTCCTCTACAACGAAGTGGAAGATCGCCGTACAGACTACAAGATAGGCTAGGTCGAACCCCACTAGCAACTGTAGCCACGGGCCTGCCAGGGCCGGGTTGCCTGTAGCCTGCCCCGGTCCCAGGAGTGTCTCGGTCGCTCGCACCGCCGCCAGCAGGACCGGCACCACCACCGGAAACATCAGCACCGGGAGGAGCGACTCGCGGGCCCGCAGGTTGGCCGTGAGCGCCGCGTAGAAGGTGGCGATGAGCGAGAAGCCGAGGGTGCCCGACGCGAGAGTGGCGGCGAGGAGCGGCCCCCCGCGCCCCAGCGGCAGATCGAAGAGTATGACGATCGCCGCCAGCAGCAGGAGACCTAGCAGGAACATCGTGAGCCAGTTGGCGAGCAGCTTGCCGACGTAGATGGCGGCGCGCGGGATGGGGGAGATGAGGAGCTGTTCGAACGCCCCTTCCGCGAGTTCGTTCTGATAGCTCTGTGCCGCCGAGATGACCCCGGCGAAGGCGAGCGCGACCCAGAGGATACCGGGTGCCGCCCGCCTCAGATCGTCGGGGTCGGGGCCGAGGGCGAAGCTGAGAATCACCACCGTGATCCCGGAGAAGAACACCGTGGCGACGGTGACCGCCCGGCTTCGCAGTTCCTGGCGGGCGTCCCTGTGGGCTACCGCCAGCACCAGGACGAGGTCAGACATGCTGCACCTCTGGGTCGGCGCGGCGGAGCCGGCCACCTTCGAGTTCCAAGGTCGCCTCGGCGAAGCGTCCGCAACGTTCGAGCGCGTGCGAGGCCATAATCACGGTCTTGCCTCGGGCCTGGGCATCGGTCAGCAGGTCGTCGATGAGTCCCTTCCCCTCCTCATCGAGTGCGGCGTAGGGTTCATCCAGGAGCCAGAGGTCGCTCGGGGCCAGGAGCAGTCTGGCCACGCCCAGGCGCTTTTTCATACCGCTCGAGAAGGTCCGGACCGTTCGGTCTCCCACTCCCCCTAGCCCCACGGAGGCGAGAGACCGGTCCACCACTGTGGCGGGGCTGCCGTAGATCGTCGCAGCGAAGTGGAGGTTCTCACGTGCCGTGAGGGTGGGGCTGTGTCCCCCGAGGACGCTCAGGTAGGCCACTCGGCGGCGCACCGACTGGGCCTCGCGGGCGAGATCGGCGCCGAAGATCCGGCCCGCACCGCGGCTCGGGCGCAGCCGGGTGGCGAGCACTCGCAGCAGGGTCGTCTTACCGGCTCCGTTGGCCCCTTTAAGCAGAACCGTCCTGCCCGCTTCGACGGTGAGGGTGATATCGGCCAGGACGAAGTTGCGACCGTAGCGCCGATAGAGGGAGCGTAGTTCGATCGCCGGGGCCATTACAGCCTCGAGATCAGCCAGTCGGGCGTGAGGCGGATGAGGAGACCGTTCAGCCGTGTGTAGGTGCCGCTGACCATCAGCAGGCCGGCGATCACCAGCAGCGCCCCGGCGCCCCGTTCCAGCCAGGGGGCGAACCGCTGAATCCGTTTGGTGGCCCGCAAGAACGATTCGAGCGCCAGGGCGGCCAGCAGGAACGGGAGTCCTAAGCCCAGGGCGTAGCTCCCCAACAGCAGCACCCCCTGAGAGAGGGTTCCCGAGGCAGCCGCCAGGGTCAGGATGCTGCCCAGCACCGGTCCGATGCAGGGGGTCCAGCCGGCCGCGAAGGCCATCCCGAGCAATACCGCTCCCCAGGGCTTGCCGGCTGTAACCCGCAGCTGGAGCCGGGTGTCCCGGTAGAGCCAGGGCAGGCGAATCGCGCCGAGCATGATCAGGCCGAACAGGAGTACCAGGAGCCCACCTATGATTGTGAGCAGGACCTGGTTGGCGCGAAGGAGTGCCCCGAGGACGCTCGCTGAGGCCCCCAGGGCGATAAAGATGAGCGAGAAGCCGGCGATGAATGGCAGGGCGTTGCGGACCGCAGTGGAGCGAGCCTCGGCGCTGCCCCCTACATAGGCCAGATAGGAGGGGACCAGGGGGAGGACACAGGGGGAGAGGAATGAAAACAGGCCCGCCGTGAATGCCAGCAGCAGGGTCGGTGTCACGGGAGGTGTCTCGAGGTCGATCGGGCGGCTCGCGGCATTACGGTAGTATGTACGATACGTCCCCAGCACGGCAAAGTTGTGGACATTTGTCCTTCGTGACCGCTCCCTTAACTACCTTACGACTTAAAAAACCGTCCACGAGGGACGGGTCCGGAGGATGGTGGGCTCTTTAGCTCTGCGGGTCTTAAGTGCCGGAGCAGAGGTGTTCAGAGTGGGGTTGGTGGGCTATCATCTCAGGCCATGGTGCCTGCCGCGTCCCCGGTGGTGCTTGAACTGCTTGTCTGGGGCTTCCTCTAAGGCAGCGAGATCCAGGGTCCGGGTAAAGTTGCTGCCGGTCACCACCACGAAGGCCGCGTCGCCAACCTCGGCGAGCGCCTCGCGCAGCTTCAACGGCTGGATAGCTGAGATAATTCTGATGGGCTCCGCACCGCTGGTGGGATCTTCGGCGTACACGGCGACCTCAACCTTAAATTCGCTCAGATCCAAGGTGCGCGAGAAGTTCTCGCCGGTCACCACCACGAAGGCCGCACCCTCGTAGTTGGCGACGATATCGCTCGGCGACAGCGGTCGGGTGAGGGTCAGCGTCTCGATCGGGTCGACCCCGGTGGCGGGGTCGGCTGCGTAGATGCTGATCTCCACGGCTCCACTCCCGACCCCCCGAATCGCCCCGGCCCCCCCTCGCCGACCGAAGAGTTGGGCGCTGGCCAGACCGGTTCCCACGAGCAGCGTGGTCACGACGATTGCTGTAGCGATCTTCCTGTTCATCTTTCCTCCCTATCTCTTGGCCTAGAGCCAAGTTGCCCTATCTTGCTCCCTGCCGGTGTGCGGGCGGTGTAGGGGTTGTGTAGATTGCGTGTACCCCCCAGAGCAGCCCTGGGTCGCAACTTCAGCCTCCGTAGGGTTGGTCGTGGAGTACTCAAAGATCGGCTGCCAGAAGCGGGGCACCTGTGGGCTACCAGCCTGATGGGTGTCAGTAAGTATGAAGTTGCATCGCGACCCGAACATTACTCAGAAAGCGGCCGAGGTGTACGCCGATGAGCACCGATCCGGGGGCTCCCCAACCACAGGTCGATCATTCAGTCAGCGAGTATGTTCGGGATCAGGCCCACACGAACGGCAAGGATCCTTCTGGGCTACACTGAAACGTGGACATCATGGTGGTACGTTTCATCACATCAGCCCGGAGCACCTGCACCGCAATGAGTTCGCGTGCTGCCACAGTCTGGGCCCATAGGACACCGAGCAGATGATGCCGGAGTTCTGCGCGGCGCTGACCAGTAAGAGGCTCGTGTATAAGGAGTTGATAGCAGGATAAGGAGCCACCACTATGATCCTGGGAGGAGACCGGCGCTAGTGAGAAGGGGAGTCAAAGCCGCCCATTTACCATCTGACCCGTTGGGTAAGCCCAGCATGTTGCAGGGGCGAATTTGGCCAGCCTCCAAGGACGGACTCGCTGGGTCCGACAGGGAGATGGATCTAGAAAGCCTGCTTCCTCCGCATTGGCGAGATCTGGAGAACCCTCGACAGGCTCTTCCTAGACTCGCGAAGGACTCTCGCGCAAGGGTTCAGATTGAAAGCTTGCTGGCGGAAGTTCCCACCCATCACGATCTATTCCTGGGTGATGCCAGGGAGGTAGTCGCCGAACTTCCCCCGAGGTCGGTCGACTTGGTGCTGACCTCACCGCCGTACTGGAGCCTCAAGGAGTACCCGAAGACCGAAGGTCAGCTAGGGTGGGTCGAGGATTACGAGGATTTCCTGAGTCAACTGGCCCCGGTGTGGGAGGCATGCTTGCGTGTGCTCGTTCCTGGTGGTCGTTTGGTGTGTGTCGTTGGGGATGTCTGTCTCTCACGCCGTCGTAATAGGGGGAGGCATACGGTTGTCCCGCTCCACGCTTCTATCCAGGAGCAGTGTCGGCATATCGGCTTCGACAATCTGGCACCGATCATCTGGTACAAGATCGCGAATGCTAAGCGCGAGGTCGAAAACGGTAGGGGATCGTTCCTCGGCAAGCCCTACGAGCCCAACTCCATCCTCAAGAACGATATCGAGTACATCCTCATGCAGCGGAAGCCAGGGGGCTACCGGCGCCCCAGTCTGGCTGCGCGGGTGCTAAGTGTCATCCCGAAGGAGCTTCACGGCGCATGGTTCCGCCAGCTCTGGGACGGTCCCGGCGGGGCTTCGACGCGGAATCACCCGGCCCCGTATCCGGTGGAGGTCGCGGAGCGCCTGATACGCATGTTCAGCTTCGCTGGAGACACCGTACTCGACCCGTTCATGGGAACGGCTACGACGCAGGTCGCGGCTGGCTCTTGGGGCCGGAACAGCATTGGTGTCGAGATCGAGCCGTCATACCTTGATGCAGCAGTGAATCGCCTCGCGCACGAGGCGAATGTGATAGTTCATCGCTAATGCCTCTCACTGTCGATGATGCAGTAGCCCATCTCTACCAGGTCGCTGTGATCGAAGGGAAGAAGCAGTCGCCACGGCGCTTAGATCTGCTAGCCGACTTTTGCATCCAGGAACTAAGCGAGCGTGGGGTGGTAGGTGCTACCACGGATATCGAGATCCCAGGGTTTGGACGAGCCAAGAAGTGGGATGTTGTCTGGAATTACGACAAGAAAGTCAGGTTGGGAATCTCGCTAAAATCCCTCTTGAAGAATATCCGGGGAACAGTACCAAACCGCATTGACGATCTTATGGGGGAAGTGGCTAACGTACAGCTCCATTCTCCTGAGATTGTTGTCGGCTACATCATGATATTTCATAAGGATTTAGCTGACACAGAGTCGAGAAAGCACGGCAAGACTTGGATTGAGGTGTTCCGAGCCGGTATGGATAGCCTCTCGAATCGAAGGGCACCATCTTGGGCCCCTGGAACGATTGAAGCCTACGTTGTTGCGGAGGCAGACTTCACCGACACACCTAGGCTCGTTTCACCACGGGAAGACTTTGACCGCTTCTTTGATCGCCTAACAGAAGCTGTGCGCGAGAGGAACCCCGGCGCATAGTCAAGTATATGATTCCCTCTGGTTGAGACTGCACAAAAGCCGTTTCTACCTGGGACTGATGGATTTTGAGCTCTCTTTGCAAGGCCACCATATTTTCCAGAGGTGGTCTTTATGAATCTGCCAGCAGTCTTCAATTACGTCGTTTGCTACTTGATCTGCAGGCAAAGAACGGGGGATGGTTATTTCTATGACCACCCATCCCCGTTATCAGTATAAGCCAGAAGATCTGTTCCAGATGGACAAGAACGGCTTCGTTGGAGCTTCGGGTCACAGTATTCGTTTACATAGACGACTGGCTCAAACCCTACCAGGACATCCTGCCAAGGACGGACTCTTCGGGTCAGCAACCTGCCCAGAAAGCGAGCTACAGCGAACTCTTGACTATTGCAGTCGTAGGTGAGATCCTCGCCCAACCGAAGGTCGGATTCGCTGGATATGAGAGCACCTGGTACTGGATCGTCAATCAGCTCTTCAGGGAACTGTTCCCCAAGCTACCCCACTACACCCGCTACCATCGGATCTTACGGAATGCCGAGAGGCTAGTGGCTGAACTTGCCCTCTCGGTGCTGACAGCTAACCGGATCCACCTGATCGACAGCAAACCACTACCGGTAGCGAACCCGAAGAGTCCGCCCTTGGGGAAACGCTCTTCCTGGTCGAAGTTTCCCGAGGCCAGGAAGGGATTTAGCACCATGGGAATGGTGTTTGGCTTCAAGCTGCCCGCCTTGACCAACCTTGAGGGATTGTTCGAGAGATGGGCTTTCGCAGCGGCGAATCATCCGGATGTAAAGCTGGCTCGAGAACTGACTGAAGGGTTGGAGGGGGAGTTGATTGTGGGGGATAAGGCCTATATCGGCACAGGCGTGCTGACACCGAAGCGATCGAATATGGGGGGGAGTAACGGCGCGTGGTCTGAGTCCCTCGATCGAGTTCGGACCCGTAGAGTCCGTCCTTAGCGAATCGAAGCGAGCTTCAGCACTCTGGTACGGTCACTGACCCTTCATGCAACTCAGGTGAAGACGTTTCTATCGCTCACCCGTACCCGGAGCTCCGACGAGGCCGTCCTTGTCCGCCCTTGGGTCCGACTTTGGACAAGGGTAAACCTCAAGATCGCAGCCTTCAACCTGCTCCATTCGGGGGTGCTATTCAGGTAGCAAACGGGGTAATTAGAATGTGGCATCTTAAAGACCCTAATGTAACTCGTTCTCAGTATCCCAGATGTTAACGAATCGACGCGGCATGTACTTTAGGCATGTAGTTTCCAAAACCGCACGCCATGGTGGATCTAAGGTAGGCTGGTAGCTAACAGGGGAGTAGCCGCCCCGGTCTATCCGGGGTGCCCGAGCATCGTCAGTACGGCGGCAATGTCGCTCGGTGACGGGCGAACAGGGCGAGACCTGAAGAGGAGGTCCTGATGGACAACCCCTTGGGTCCGCTCTTTTTGCCCCGCACGGCGGTCTCGGTTGGGTGCTGCGCCGCCCCCTGCAGTTCTTGCCACAGTCGCAGGTGGGGCCGCACTCCGGACCCCAACCGCTAGCTAGGAGGATCGGTAGCATGTTGGTACTCTTCATTATCACCCTCGCGGGCACGCTGCTGGTGCAGATGTACCTGCGGAATACCTACAACCGCTGGGGAAAGGTTGCCAACACGGCCCGCCTCACCGGTGCTGAGGTGGCACGGGCCGTTCTCGATGCCAACGGCCTTCACGACGTGCCCATCGTGAGGGTAAAGGGCACCCTCACCGACGCCTACGACCCGATCAAGCGGGTGGTGCGCCTCTCGGCCGCCAACCACGACCAGCCCAGCGTGGCTGGGGCGGCCGTCGCCGCCCACGAGGTCGGCCACGCCATTCAGCATGCCCAGGCATACCAGCCGCTGCAGATTCGTAGCGCCCTGGTGCGCCCCGCCAGCATCGGCGCCCAGTTCGGGCCTTGGCTGGTCATCGGCGGCTTCTTTCTCGGCGCGGCCGGTCTGATTCAGGTCGGCATCGTCCTGTTCGGCGCTGCGGTGCTGTTCCAGCTCGTCACCCTTCCCGTCGAGTTCGACGCCAGCCGCCGTGCGCTCGTGCAGATGAATAGCCTCGGGCTGGTCACCCAGCGCGACACGGCCGGGTCGAGGTCGGTCCTGAATGCCGCTGCGCTCACCTACGTGGCTGCGGCTGCAGCCTCGGTCGCCTACCTGCTCTACTATGTGCTGATGTTCGCGGGCCAAAGGGATTAGCACGCTCGGCGGTCCCCCCGGGGACCGCCAGTGGTAGTGTGGGCCATGGCCCAGGATCTGAGTGGAAAGACAGTACTGATAACGGGTGGCAGTAAAGGCATCGGTCTCGGCGTTGCTGAAGCCCTGGTCGATGCCGGCGCCCAGGTGACGATCACCGCCCGCACCGGCTCTGAGGTCGAGGCGGCGGCGGCGAAGCTTGAGGCCCGAGGAGGGGGCTCCGCCCTCGGCGTCGCCTGCGATGTTCGTGACCTTGAGGCCCAACATGGCGCGGTGGCCGCGACAGTGGAGAGATTCGGATCCCTTGACGCCCTCATCGCCAACGCGGGGATCGGGCGCATGGGGCCTGTCGATACTTTGGGTGTCAGCGACTGGCACGCCATGATCGACACCAACCTGACCGGTGTGTTCTACAGCGTGAAGGCGGCGGTCGAGGCGCTAAAGGAGAGTCGCGGCACCATCGTTACGATCAGCAGTCTGGCGGGGACCAACTTCTTTGCGGGGGCGAGCGGTTACAACGCTACCAAGTTCGGCCTGACCGGATTTAGCCAGGCCATCATGCTCGACCTCCGACGCTACGGGATCAGGGTCTCTACCATCATGCCCGGCAGCGTCGCCACCTTTATCGGTGGCCGCGAACCCACCGAAGCGGACGCTTGGAAGATCCAGCCTGAGGATATCGGGGAGATGGTGGTCTACCTGCTGAGCGTGCCTGCCCGAACCCTGCCGAGCAAGATCGAGGTCCGTCCGAGCCTGCCCCCGCAGAGGTAGCCCGCTCCCGACCAGGCATACTGTCCCCGCACAGGCGGCACTCCGGGCGGAGGAGACGCTTCAGGCCCTTGTGTGGCAGGAGACGTAAAGGGGGCGGGGGACGACCTAGATTGGATGTCGACGATGGAGGGGGTTAATGGATAACCGAACCGAGACCGCGACCCTCGGCGGAGGCTGCTTCTGGTGCCTCGAGGCCATCTATCAGGAGTTGAGGGGGGTCGAGAGCGTCGTCTCCGGCTACGCTGGAGGTCACCTCGCGAACCCGAGCTATCAGCAGGTGTGCACCGACACTACAGGGCACGCCGAGGTGGTTCAGATCACCTTCGATCCTGATGAGATCGGCTTTCGTGACCTCCTCCAGGTCTTCTTCACCATCCACGACCCCACCACGCTGAACCGGCAGGGTGGCGACGTCGGCTCGCAGTACCGTTCGGCCATCTTCGTACATGGTGACGAGCAGAGCCGTGTCGCTGCCGAGGTCATCGCAGAGATCACGGAGCAGGGACTGTGGCCGGGTCGGGTGGTGACCGAGGTGACGCCGCTTGAGCACTTCTACCCGGCTGAGAACTACCATCAGAATTACTTTCGCAACAACCCCGGCCAGGGCTACTGCCAGGCAGTAATCGCCCCTAAGGTGGCGAAGTTCCGCAAGACCTACCTGGAACGCCTGAAGGCCCCGCTCGCCTCTCGGTAAGACCGGTCGGGGCGCCTAGGCCGGGCTGAGGTTCGGCCGAGAGCGCCTTGTGAGCCAGGGGGCGTGGTGTCGGGAGCCGCAGCGGTGGGGAGAAGGGAATCGAGCCAGCCCGGCGTCGTTACCTGGGAGGGTGGCTTAACGGGGCTTTCAGAGCGTGAGTATCGGGTCTGCAAACCTGAAAGTTCAGCGATCGTCCCAAAACTCCGCAGCATTGTCAGCTGGCATGAGTCGTGATAACCTGATCGGTCCCCCTGTGGCCTTACTTGTCTCCTGATCATCCAAGGCTCTCTTGCACCCAGGGGGGCCGATTTTCCTGAAGAGGTAGAAGAGTTGACCCGACGAGCAGTTGGGTCGTTATCCCTTCATCTGATCGCACCGACCGGCAGTCTCACCGTGAATCGCGCGCCCCCCTCGGGTCGATTCTCGGCAGTGATCTCGCCATCATGGAGCCTGACCAGGGTCTGGACGATGGCTAGGCCGAGACCGCTCTTGCCACTGGGGTCCCTGCCCTGCTGGAACCGATTGAACAGCCGGGGCAGTTCGGCCTCGGAGATGCCGGGACCATCATCCTCGACCTCGAGCCGGACGTGATCACCATCCTGGAGCGTCCGGAGTCCGATCTGGCCACCTTCCGGAGTGACCCGGAGGGCGTTGTCGAGCAGGTTGGTGATGATCTGGGTCAGGCGGTCGGAGTCGGCCTGGAGGGGTAGGGCCTCTGCAGCGTCCACTGAGATCCGCACCCCTTGCCGGCTGGCTCGGGGTCGGTGCGCTTCGGCCACCTCTTGGACCAGCCTGGTGAGGTCGGTCGTCCGGCTCAGGAGCCTTAGTCGACCGGCGTCGGCGAGCGACAGCAGCCGCAGGTCCTCGACCAGACGAGTGAGGAGTCCCAGCTGTCGGTTCAGTCGCTCGGCCTCCTCTAGGTCGAGCGGCACTAGGCCCTCGAGCACCGCCTCGAGTCGTAGCTGCAGCGCCGTTAGCGGGGTGCGAAGTTCGTGGGCGATGTCGGCGATCATCGCCTTGCGCTCGCCCTCGAGACCCTCGAGCGAACCGGCCATGCTGTTAAAGTCGCGCGCCAGTTCGCTGAGTTGGTCGGCAGAGCGTTCCTGACTCGGGGAGAGGGCGACGCGGGCGGTGAGGTCGCCCGCCGCCACCCTGGTGGCGGCCCGGGAGACCCGTTCGACCGGCCTGGCGATGGTGCGTGAGAGCAGGGCGGCCAGCACGACCGACAGCGCCCCGGCTGCTGCGAGCCCCACCACCAGGGAGCGGGCCTGGGCGTCGCGGAAGCTGTTGAAGCCGCGCAGCACCACCTCCTCACTGTCGGCCGGGCGGAAGTTGCCGGGGAAGTTCCCCGGCAAGCGGCCGGGGCGGAACGCGCGGACCCGATTGCGAACTTCGGGGGGCAGCCTGCGGAACTCGCTGGTTACGATCGCTACCTGGGAGACGGTGATCGCGACCAGCGAGACGACGGCCACCGCCATCATGGCGAACACCAGCCGGCTGGCCAGTCGGTTCACGGGTGATCCCGGAGCCGGTAGCCCACCCCCCGCACGGTCTCCAGCAGCTGATCCGCCCCCAGCTCACCGAGCTTGCGCCGGACGTTCTTGAGGTGGACATCGACCACGCGGTCGAGCGCGTCGGAGTCGGGCAGGGCCGCCTCGATCAGTTCGGCTCGGGACATCGCCTTGCCGGGGGCGCTGGCGAGCTTGGCGAGGAGGTTGAACTCGGTAGGGGTGAGCTTCAGCTCCTCCCCCTCGACACTGGCCCTTACCTGGTAGGTGTCGACCTCGAGACCGCCCACGCGGTAGGGGGTGTGGCGCTCGCCCCCGCTACTCCGGCGGAGGGCCGCCCTGATCCGGGCCATCAGTTTGCGGGGGCTATAAGGTTTGGTGATGTAGTCGTCGGCGCCGAGGCCGAGGCCGAGCAGTTCGTCGACCTCCTCGGCCCGGGCGGTGAGCATGATGACCGGCACCTCGGACTCGGCCCGGATCGCCTTCAGCACCTCGAGGCCGTCGAGACCGGGCAGGCCGATGTCGAGCAGTACCAGGTCGGGCTGCGCCGCCCGAAAGAGCGTCAGCGCCGCGTTCCCGTCGCGGGCGCGCTCGGTCCGGTGCGTCTCGCTCTGGAGGAACAGCTCGAGGGTGTCGGCGATATCGGGATTGTCCTCGACGATTAGAACGAGAGCCATGGAACCCAACTTGCCCCTGTCGCTGGCGCTCGGCGGGGTCACAGCAGGCCTCTCGCGATCGCAATCAGCGCCGCCAGCGAGTCGGCTGCCGGGCTCCCCTCCCGGAGGAAGGGGTTGGGGATCTCGCCCCGGAGGAGGGCCTGGAAGGCCTCCGCCCCCCCGGGCCTGCCCGGTCCTCCCCCTTGGCCCTGCCCGCCGCCGCCGAAGCCGCCCGCCCTGCCCCGCTCCCGGGCCTCCTGCTCGAGCTCTAAGAAGCGGGTGTCGATCCAGATGAGCTGCTCGACCGTGAGGATCTCATCCTCGATGGTGACGAGCGTCTCCTCGGCCTCCTCGGCCAGCAGCAGCTCGAGGAGTTGGAGGTCGGTGAGCAGCGGCAGGAGCGCCTCGGCCTGCTCCGGCTCGAGCGCCAGTTCAGGCTGCTGGTGCAGCTCCACCAGCAACCCGACGATCGCCGCCAGCTCGGTGACGGGGCGCAGGGCCGCCTGGAGCTGTGCCAGCTGTTGGGGGTCGGGGGCCTGGAACTGGCTGAATCCCGCCGGTAGCGCCAGTGCCGTCAGCAGGGCGAAGCGTCGCTTCATGCCCGGTCAGGGCCCGCTCGACCCGATCACGGCCTGTTCGAGTTGGAGGGCGGCCAGGATCTGGGCGTGGAGGGCGCTGTGCTCGCTGGCGATGGTGCGGGCGTGGCCGAGCCGCGCCTGCTCGTAGCTGATGGGGGAGAGGTTGCCGCTGTCGAACCGGATTCTGCTGGCGGCCAGATCCTCGGCCGAGGTGGCGCTGCTGGCCTGGGCGCTGTCGAGCCGCGCCTGGGCGGCCACTGCGGAGTTGTAGCTGCTGGTGAGGTCCAGTTCCAGGGTCCTAAGCGTCTCGTTCAGATCGCGCTGAGTGTCGGCGAGTCGGTCGCGGGCGCTCTCGATATCGGCCCGGGAGCTGAAGGCGTTGTCGACCGCGTCGAGTTGGGCCTGGGCGAGGTCGACCGCGCGCTGGGCCGCCCGGACCCTGCCGTTCCGGGTCTGGGCCTCTGCCACCACCCCGCCAAGTTCGGGGAGCGGCGAGGCCTCGTTGAGCGGCCCTAGGGAGGTCACGGCGGTGCCGGTGCCGAGTTGGCTGGCGAGTTCGGCGTAGGCCAGTTCGCGGTCGCTCCCGGTTTCGGCGAGGGTGCGGACGGCGGCGTCGAGGTCGTTGCCGGCCCGGTCGAGGTCGAGTTGGGTGGCGGCTCCGGCGTTGAACCGGACCTGCTGGGCCTCGAGGCTTACCTGGGCGATGGCGTGCTCCAGCCGGGCGATCTCGAGGGCCTCATCGGCCTCGAGGGCGGCGAAGTAGGCCCGGGCGACCGTGATTCTCAGGGCGATCAGGGCCGCATCGAGCGCTTCCCGCGCGCTCGCGAGCCGCTGCTCGGCCTGGAGCCTGGGCACCCGCAGCGCCAGCGGGTCGGCCAGGGTCCGGTCGAGGTCGCGCTGGGCGGCGGCGACCTCGGTTCTGGCGGCGATCAGGTCGGCACTGGCGTCCGGGGCGATCTGGAAGGCTGTCTCGAGGGTCAGGCTGGGCGGGGCCTCCTGGCCCTGGGCGAGCGCCAGGCCTCCGGCTACGAGCAGGGGTAGGATGATTCGGTTCATGGCAGGACCTCCAGGGGATCTAAGGCGAGGCTCTGGGCGTAACGGAGCAGGGACAGCGTCAGGGAGTCGCGGGCGCGGGAGCTAGCGAGTCTGGTGGCCTCGACGTCGAGTTCGGCGCGGGTCAGCTCGAGCGGGCCCACCAGACCCAGTTCGCGCCTGGTCGCTGCGGCCTCCAGACCTAGTTGCAGCAGTTCGAGTCGGCTCTGGCTGAGTCGGAGCGCCGCCTCCGCGTCGGCGAGGGCCCGCTTCCGCTCGGCGATGTCGAGTCCGGCTGCGGAGCGGGCCTGTTCGAGTCGGTGCCGGGCGGCGGCGACGGTGAGGTTGGCCGCCTGCAGGGCGGCGGGGGTGCCCGTGTCCAGCGTCAGCTGGATACTCACCTCCAGGCTGAAGCTGCTGCCGTCGGCACCGGGCACGTCGGGGTCGAAGCTCAGCCCCAGGTTGGGCTGGAAGCTGCGGGTGTCGAAGCCGGCCCCCAGCTTCAGGTTCTGGCCGTTTTCGGTGCTGCTGTAGCTCAGGTTGAGGCTGCCGCTGGGGAGGGCGTCACGGATGGCGGCTGCGACGGATCGCTCGGCCTGGGCGAGGTTCAGTTCGGCGTTCAGCACGTCGCTGCGCTGCCCGGTCCGCGCCTGCAGGTCGGTCCCGACCGGCAGGGTCGCGGTCGGGAGCTCACCCAGCACCGCCGGGACCTCCACGCCGAGCAGGTTGCCGAGGGCCTCCAGGGCCCCGGTGAGGGCCCGCGAGGTGGAGGAAAGCCTGTGCTCGGCCTCCCGGACGGTGAGTTCGGCACCTAGTTGCTGGGACGGTCCGGCGGCACCGGCGTCGACCTGTTCGGAGGTCGCCTCGAGCACCGCCCGGGCGGAGGCCAGCTCGGCCTCCGCCAGGGTGACCTCCTGGGAGCTGCGGAGCGCGGTCGCGTAGCGCTGGGTGGCGTCGACCACTACGCCAGCGCGGGCGTCGCGCAGGGCCAACTCGGCCTGGATCAGCCTCTGTCCGGCCTGCACTTCGGCGTCGAAGCCGGGGCCGTAGGGGACGATGTTCAGGGTCGCGTTGATGGTGATCGGGTTGAAGTTGTGACCGTCCTCCCTCAAGCTTCGGCGGTAGCCGGCGCTGGCGTTCACGGAGAGGAGACCCGACAGCGCCGCTAGCTCCTCGCGGGTCTGCTCGAGTTGGAGTTCGGCTAAGCGGACGGAGGGTCCCTGGAGGGCCAGCTCGATGACCTGATCGAACGAGAGGGCCGGCCCCTGGGCGAGGACGGGCCCGGAGAGTCCGAGCTCGGGGAGCAGGAGCGCTGCCAGCAACAGTGCGGTTCGAGGGGAGTTCATACGGTTCCACCCATTGTGGTGAGGGCTGACAGAGGTTTGGTGTAGGTCATGTGTAGGTTCCGTGTAGGTTGGCCAGTCGCTGCGCGCTACCGGTCGAGCAGGCTGGCCCCCAGCTTTGGTGCCGGTGGGGTTTGATGGCTCTCATAGTGGGGTGGCCTCTTAGGAGAGGACCTCCTCTCCGATGATCTTGCCATCCTGCAACTCGACTCTCCGGTCGGCTCGGTTCGCGATCTCTCGGCTATGGGTGACCATCAGGATCGACACGCCCTCTTCATGCAGGCTGGAGAGGATATCCAAGATGAGATTGCCCGCCTCCGTATTGAGGTTGCCCGTCGGCTCATCGGCCATAATCAACGTGGGGTCATTGACCAGGGCCCTAGCTATTGCGATACGTTGTTGCTGGCCTCCTGAGAGTTGGCCGGGCAGGTGCTTAGACCTGGCTTCCAGCCCGACCTTCTCCAGGGTTCTCTTTGCCTTTGCAGTTCGCTGACGCTTGGTCAGACCGGCGTAGATCAGCGGCTGCTCTACGTTTTCTTGTGCCGTCAGATTGGAGATGAGATTGTACGCCTGAAAGACAAAACCGAAGTGCCGGTTTCTGATCCTCGATAATTCTCTGTCCCGGAGCTGCAAGACCTCGTTGCCCTCCAGGTAGTACTTCCCGCCTGTCGGCTTATCCAGGCCACCGACGATATGGAGCATGGTCGACTTCCCCGACCCGGAGTCGCCGACCAGGCTGACGAACTCTCCTCTGTTCATCTGGAAATCCACCCCGTCGAGGGCGGGGACATCCACGTCGCCCATGTCGTAGACCTTAAAGACCTCTTGCAAGTCGATCATCGGCACGCTCTCGCTCATCGAATCTCCCCTTCGGGATCTAACCTGATCTCTTCGCTAGTCAGGAACGTCTGGTAGGAGCTGACGATTACCCGCTGCCCCTCAGCAAGATCCCCGATGACTTCGATACGCTCATTATCTACCAGGCCGAAGCCGACCTCCTTGCGCCGGGCCACCCTGTCTTCGACGACAAACAGGTAACGCTCTCCCCCGGTGGTCAGGTAGGGACCGCGCGGCAGGTAGAGCGCATCCTCTTTGCTATCCACCGCTATTTCGACTCTGACACTGCCACCGACCAGTAGGCCTGCAGGCATAGCTTCAAACAGGAGTATGGTCGGCACCACCATGCTGCCGCCCACGGCCCGCTCCGCCTGAGGGGAAAGCTGGGTCACCGTCGCCGTAAAACGCTGCGTACCGACGTAGACTGTCGCCAGTTGATCGACCTTTACCAGATCTGCCGACACTTCTGGGATTCCTGCTACTACCTGAAGATCGGTACTACTCGCTATGGTGACTAAGGGTGCGTCAGCAGACACCCTCGCTCCTGCCTTGGCAGCTAGCTGGATAATGCGTCCTTTGATGGGTGAGCGGATCTCTAAGAGGTCTGCCTGATCCCGAATCCGCTCCAAGGTCTCGGAAGCCTGGTCATAGCCCTTCTGCGCTTCGGATCTTGCGAGCGACCTGACCTCGGCATTGATCGCATGAACGTTCTGCGTACTTGCAAGGAGCGACTCTGCCTGAACTACTTCGGCACGAGCCGCGTCGAGGTCGTTTTTCGCCAGAGCCCCGATCTCGTACAACTTTTCAGCTACTGCTAACCGGTCTTCCGCAGCTTGAAGTTCGAGGATCTGGCTCTGAAGAGATCTCTCTTCCTGCGCTACTGCCAGTTGCTGCTCCAGGGTCAGCTTCTCCAAGGCGAGTCTTGCACTCTCTAGTGCTCGCTCGGCAGCGATCAACTCTTGCCCAATGCTTTCGGATTCTAAGCGCCCTAAGAGAGTGTCGGCAGCGACCTCAGCACCCTCAGCCACAGACCAGGCGATTACTGTGCCACTGGCTGGAGCTACCACGGTTCGTTCCAGGCGCGACTCGAGTACCCCACCGCTCCGAACATACCGTTTGAGGGTGCCGGCTTGAATCGTCTCCAGCCGGTAGTTCTTCAGGACAAAGGTGGCCGCTCGACTCCGAAGCAGGCTGTAAACTAGTACCCCCACCAGGAGAGTGCCTACTACGACCGTCAGGATAAACCAGGCAGAGCGTGCTGCCGATCTCTGTTTCTCGCCCTTGGGGCGGCCTGGGTTCTGAACGATGGGTCGGTCCTTGACCATTGCACCCCTTAGAGCTGACGACGTAGTGTCGCCAGGGGAAATCCGCCTAGGAGGCGGGTGACAGGTAGAATCGTTGCCAGAGCGCTGGCAGCTGCCACCAGCAGGATGGTGAGCAAGAAGAGTGGCGCGGTAAAGGTTAGCGCTTCTGCAATATTCTCTCCTATAGAAGGGATGATGAAGAGCGCGGCTACCAGGCTGCCCAGGGTGCCCCCTAAGAGGCCGACTCCGGCGGAGTCCACGATGAACTCTAGCACTAGGGTGTTTCGGCTTGCGCCCAGGGCGCGCTTGATGCCGATCTCCCGCCTCTTTTCAAGGACCCTGACCCTGGTCATTGAGACGATACTCAGCTGCACAATGAAGAGGGCCACCAGCGAGAAGAGGCCAAAGAGGACCGTCAAGATTCTCAGGGCCAGCGGCTCGTCATTAGCCTCGATGATGCGGAAATCGTAGCTCGCGCTTCTATTTTCCTCTCCGACAATACCTTCAAGGGCAGCTTCAAGAACATCTGCAGGAACATCTTTGGAGACGATCCGAGCTGCGCTAACCACCTGACTTCTCGCTTCATTCCCTTGACCCGGCTTTGCCAACACGCTTAGGGCAGAGGACCGACTTTGGCCATCGTTCCAATAGGGAAAGTAGACCGGGGGCAAGTCAAAAGATCCGGCGTCGACAGCGGCAGTATCTTCATCCCTAAAGACCCCAATGACCCGAAATGTCTGGGGGACGGGTTGTTCCCCAAAAAAACGAGGTGACAGGACTCCGACCTCTCGGTTAATCGGATCCTCTGCTCCAAAGAGTGCCGCGGCAACCTCGTCAGAGATGACCAGCACGGGTTGCTCCTGCCCGGCATCTGTTTCGGTAAAGAATGACCCCGCTAGGAGAGTAAGGTCCTCTACCATAAAGTGCTCTGGACTCACCGCGGCGGCAGCCCTTAGTTCAAAGGTTTTACCGTCTACCACTAGGCGCGGCGGGGAAAAGATGTCTTGGTAGAGCGCAAGCCCTTCAACACTTGGCGAGAGCTCCAAGAGGCTCTGTGATTCTGCTGGAGAGAACAGGGGGAGCGGAGATGTTATTTCCACCAGTGTGTCTCCCCGCTGGTCGCGATACTCTGCCGCTAGATTGAAGCGGCGGACCTCCGCAAGAGAGAATGCATCCCTCTCTAAACCCACAGATGCTGCCGAGAGCGTTACCGCTAGGGCTAGCGTAGCCAATACCAACTGGCAGAGTGTCAGCAGAGTTCGCGCAGGATTCTGGCTGAGGTCGCGGACGCTACTGGCAACTGCACTTCTTAGCGTTGCTAGGAGAGCCATTACAGTTCCCGTAGGGCGTCGACAATGCGGACCCTCGAAGCGAGAAGTGCTGGATAGAGTGCTACAAGAGTGCTTACACTGATCGTGCATAAGAGAGCGACAGCGAGGGCTAGAGGGGGGAGTGCGAAGAAGTCATCCTGTTGGAGTGTTGCCCTAAGGTAGTAGTTGAAGAGTGCGATCAGGCCCAGGCTAAGGACAACGCCCAAGGCACCTCCCATAAGCACCAAGGTAAACACCTCGGCGAAGACCTGTTGGACAACCTGTCTCGTCGTCGCCCCCAGGGTTCGCCGGATGCCGATGTCTTTGTACCTCTTGAGGATTCGAGCCGTCATCAGGTTGACGATGTTTAGTGCGGCTATCAGCAGGCCTAGCGACGCAAAGAAGATAATGGTACGTATGAATCCCCGCGTGCTCTCTCGGAATTCTTGCCAGTTGAATGGTGTGCGGATGATAACACCCTCACCCCAGGTCCTTTTGGCGTAGGCCTCGAGCGACGTTAATGCCTGAGCCGTTCTGGCCTGATTCTCGACGACCAAACGGACCTCGCTGATGCTGCTCGCTGGGTCTAGCGGCACAATGATGTCTGGGTCCACAAGAGGTTCGTCCATCCCCTGAAAGATACCGATTGCGGTGTACCAAGGGGAATCGACTGGGCCCGCAAGGCGAAACCTCTCGGGATTCTGGCCGCCCACCTGGATATCCAGATGACGTGCCACGCGTTCCGATAACAGGGCTGTAGGACGCCCTTCGACAAAGTCGCTTTTGGGTATGGGGTTGCCCGAAACGAGTTGAATACCGGAAGCCGGCCAGAAATCTTCCGTGACATAGAATACCGTAAAGAGCCCTTCAACATCAGCTGTTAAGGCGGTCATGGTTATTTGCCGTCGCACATAAGCGAAGCCGATATCGGGGATTTCACGCTTGATCTGTTCCAGGTCGAGGAGAGTAAAGTCCACTTCCTGAGCGAGCACATTGGTGATTTCATATATCTTCCGCTGATCCGAATAGGGTAAGACGGAGCTGTCCGAGACTTTAGAGATTACTGTTTCACGGAAGGGGAGTTCTTGGAAAAGTTCTCGCTCCAGTCTATTGCCTAGTTCGATAAACGATGTGAAGGAGACAATGACACCGATCCCCAGGGCTACTGCTGCAACGATAAGAAAGCTTTCTAGACCGTTCTCACGTAGGTACTTTGCTGTCTGCTTTAGCATTACTCCCCGCAAAAGAGCTGTAGATAGCAGACTGTAGGCCACCACCTGCTTGAGCGAATCCGTCAAAAGTATGAGTGGTCTTCAGCGTGGTACCTGACGCCGGCAGAGTTCGCAAGGTCGGACAAGATCGGCTTCGTTGGACCTTCGGGTCTGGGCTTTTGAGATCAGTGCAGGTGGGCTCGAGAACGGAGGTTTGGTATGGCTCTCATGATGGGGTGGCCTCAGTAAACCATCCCGTCAGTTGAAAGTTTGGTAGAGGAAGCGCTGGCGAAGAAGCGGTTTGGGCAAACCGCTATAATTCCCGAATGACGAACAGAACCCTTGGCCGACTCGCTCGGGTCAACCTGCGCGGCATCTGGGCTACCGAGGCCAGCGACTTTACTCCCTGGTTGGCACGCGAGGAGAATCTGGCGGTTCTCTCCGAAACCCTCGACATGGAACTGGAACTGGAAGCGCAGGAGAAAGCCGTCGGGCCTTTTCGGGCCGACATCCTGTGCAAGGACAGCGGCTCGGATGCATGGGTGCTCATCGAGAACCAGCTTGAACGGACCGATCATAGTCATCTCGGACAGCTGCTCACCTACGCCTCCGGTCTGGAGGCGGTGACCATCATCTGGATCGCCGCACGTTTCAACGACGAGCACCGATCGACCCTCGACTGGTTGAACAAGATCACCGATGAAGACTTCCGCTTCTTCGGCCTGGAGGTCGAGTTGTGGCGGATCGGGGATTCGCCTGCGGCACCGAAGTTCAACATCGTCTCGAAGCCCAATGACTGGTCGCGCTCAGTCGCCCAGGCCGCACGCGCTATAGATGAAGCAGAACTTTCCGGGACCCGTTTGATGCAGCGGGCCTACTGGAGCGCCCTCAATGCGGTACTCGACCAGGCTGCAGGCCCGGTGTCGGGTAACCGCAAGCCGCAAGCAAGGGCATGGATGGGATATCCGATTGGGCGGAGCCGCTTCAACCTGGGCACGGCGATGAACGCAGCTAAGCGTCAGATCCGGGCCGAACTCTACATCGCCGGAGATGACGCCAGTGCGTTCTTCCATCTGCTGCACGAGCAGAAGGACACCATTGAGCCGCATAGCGGCTTATCTGGATGACGCTGATCCCAAGGATGAGCAGGATTGGCCGCGCCAGCACGAATGGCTTGCGACGCGCCTCAACGATATGCACCGGGTTTTCGCACGCCGCATCAGAGAGCTCGATGCCGACACTTGGCAGACCGACGGTGGTCCAGATGAGGTTGCCCTAGGCGCATCATCTCCTGATCTAGGTAGCTGACGATGACCATCAACCTCGCTGTCGCTGTCGCGGATGGCGGTTGGTTCGAGATGCTGCGCTAGCAGCCTAACCTTGACGAGGTCAACCTTGGGCACCGTCGGTGGGGAACTGCCGTGTGCTCAAGGAAGGCGACTGCTCTACGCTGCACACATCATTTCTGCATCCCTGTTTGGCTCGGGCAGTGAGTGGATTGAGCGTCTGAGCGGAACTCTGGGGCCCTTCTGAAGGCTTATCCTCGGGGGGTTACAGTACGCTGTGGCGCTCAGCCTACCCTCTGGGGGTTTGAGCAGACACTTCGACAGAAGCCCGCGTGAACGTAGGCCTGACCACACCTATCCCAACCGACACCTCACCGCACCCCCGCCTGCTCATAAGCAAGCCCGAACACGGTATCGGTCAGCCACCGCTTGAACCCCTCGTCGTCGGTGAAGCGCTTAAATAGCTCGGTGTCATCCTTCATCAGAGCCACCATGACCCGTTGCAGGGCCTGGTCGTGCTCGATCCGGGTATTCTCCTTATCCGAGTTCTGGCGGGCATTCTTGAAGGCGGGGTCCTCGGCCACCCGAGCGGGGATGGTCTCGGTAATCAACTGCTGCACCCGGTCGCGATCCTCCCAGGGGATAGCGCCGAACTGTTCATTGAAGACCCTGATGATGTTCGAGAGCCGGTCGAGTTCGGGCTCAGGGGGGTGACCCCCCTCGCCGGTCGGCACCGGCCCGATCTCGGCAACCTCGTCGGCCAGGATGAGCCGCTGCATCGCTTTCTTCTCGACCCGGTAGCTCTCCATGTCGATCGCCTCGA
>MKWU01000117.1_pt1 | contig 139111 bp, 131 predicted proteins | sample 809101 | NCBI WGS metagenome assembly MKWU01 (sample SAMN05860141, study PRJNA318959) | sponge metagenome | host: Aplysina aerophoba | place: Slovenia: Piran, Adriatic Sea, Gulf of Piran | collected 2013-05-07 | reverse complement strand
TGGGCCGCTGGGCCGCTGGGCCGCTGGGCCGCTGGGCCGCTGGCTTCATTATACAAGCGCGGACCCTCGGTTGATGTCAAGCGTCGATTCGCCTGCCCGGCCGGAGCACCGGAACCGGCCCCCGGCGGCGATGCATCGCGGCTTTCGTCGACACCGCCGCCTCGGAGGAAAACGGCTGCAAGGGCCGCGCGGATGGGGGTCGGTTCCGGTCGTTGAAGCTGCATCGGCTGTCTCCGTATCCGCTGCCGGTCGAAAGGACCGGCGAGATTGTCAGCTGCAATGTATAATGGAGTGATTGTGAGATGACAGTGTGCGAAGCAGAAAATTTCGTGTGGATTTCGGCGCGCCTTCGGCCCCACGCATCGCTCCGCACGGGCCGTCGTCCGCCAACCGGGCGGGTCCCTTGAAGAGCCGCGGCGCACTGCAACGCGAGGTCGAGGTTCCGGGCAGGCGCATCGCCACGCCGAGCACGGCGGTGGGTGACGAAAGCCCGGACACGCATGCCGACGGCCGCCGCGGTCTCCTTGAAGTCCTGTCATGCGATATCGCTCATCACCGTGCATTGCTTGTGGCGCCGTACATTAGTCTGTGGTCAGGTTGTGGTCACCGCGACCGGTTGCATCTGCCCTGCTTGTTGCGTTCTTGTGGTCATTCGGGAAACCACGCCGTCTCACGTTTCTATGGTCTTCTTGTGGTCTGGCGATCAGATCCCGGATGGACGCCCGGCACCGCCATTCAGAGGTCTGGAATCTGCGGCCACAAATGGAAGCGTGTAAGCGTAAGGGCGTCCGGCAGAGCGTGCTATTACCTTGGGTTTACCCAGGGTGATCGGTCACGGACAATGGAGTACGCGTCTGAAACACGCGGAACAGCGGGCATCATGCGTATCATATATTGATGATGGTGTTAATTCCGGAAATGCAACTCCTAACTGATGTCGAACCGATGTCTTGTGGTTATCATGACCGCGCAACAAGGCCGTTGACAGACCAGTCATCTTTCGGATAATGTGAGATATTCGCGGGAGGCAAGATGGGTCGTTAATCGCCTGGTTCCGCCGTATCTGTGTTGACCGTGTGGGTCACACCCCAACCCTTGCCGATGGTCTCGCTGGATGCCTCCGCCGAAAGCAGGAGAAGGGGCAGTGAATCGGCCCAGGCCTGGCCGACGGCGGTGGCGGCATTCGTCACGCCCGGTCCGGAGATGACCAGCGCAACTCCGGGTCTGCCGGTGGCCCGGGCGTACCCCTCGGCCATGAATCCCGCGCCTTGTTCATTGCGGGACTGGATGTGCCGGACCTCTCCGGTATCGAGGCCTCGGCAGAAGTCGAGGGTATGGACACCGGGGATGCCGAAGACCTCCCGGACACCATACCGTCCCAGGAGGCGGATTGTCGCTTCACCGCATGTCATCCGGTTCGTCATGTGCTTGCTTCTCCATCAGGCATCGAGTTGCGCGAGAATGGCCTCGGTCATGGCGGCGCTTGTGAGGCTACCTCCAAGATCCCGTGTCCGGGCGCCTTCCTCGAGAGCAGACGTTACAGCGCCTTCGATGATCCTTGCGATGTCCGCACGGCCGAAGGCGAAGTCGAACATCAAGGCGGCCGAGAGTATGGCGCCGATGGGGTTTGCCAGTCCCTTGCCGGCAATGTCGGGAGCGGATCCGTGAACCGGTTCGAAGATACCGCGGATTCGCGTGGCGTCGTCGGGAAGTCCGGTCAGGCAGGCGGACGGCAGCATGCCGAGACTGGCGACAATGACACCGGCCTGGTCGCTCAGCATGTCACCGAAGAGGTTGTCGGCCATGATGACGTCGAATCGTCCTGGATCCCGGGCGAGCTGGTAACTTGCGTTGTCGGCGTAGAGGTGTTCCAGGGTGATCCCCGGATACTCAAGGGCGACCTCCGAGACCACCTCGCGCCACAGGACGTGCATTTCCATGACGTTGGACTTGTCGGCCGAAACAAGATGCCGGCGCCGTCTTGCCGCAAGGCGGAAGCCGACATGGGCAAGGCGGGCGATCTGGTGCTCGTCGTAGACTCCCAGATCGTATCCTCGCCTGGGGGCCTGCGGCGGCCGGTCGACCCCCCTCTTGGCAGCAAAGAAGTTGCCACCGGTCATTTCCCGCAGCACCAGCACATCGGCACCGCCCGTCAGGCCCGGCCGGTAGGGGGTCAGGGGTTCGAGACAGGCAATCGCGCGTGCCGGGCGCAGGCCGGCAAAGGTGTCGAGTTCCATGCGCAACTGCATGAGTCCGTCCGCCATGGCCGTCTCTCCGGCAAGGCGGACGTGGTCCCAACGAGGGCCTCCCGTGGCACCGACGAGAACGGCATCAGCCCTTCTGGCATGGTCGAGAGTCGTCTCCTTGAGGAAGGTCCCCGTTTGATCGTAACAGGCGCCGTGCAGGAGATCCTCGGTGACGTCGACACGAATGTCGCTGTCGCAGGCCTTCTCGACAACCTTGAGCGCGCAGCCGGTCACTTCCGGACCGATACCGTCGCCGCCCAGAGCGAGCAGATCGAAGGTTTCCGGCATACCCGTCATCTCCAGCATTTCCCACCGCCATTGGTATCAGACGGCCAACGATGCAGACAGCCTTCCGTGATGCGCGATTTGTGGTGACTGCCAGGGAGATGTCACGCCTCCACAAGCCTGGGAGGCCCTTGGGAACAAAGCCGGGTCCATGCTCGACCATGTACGCACGCCACGCGGCCCTGGCCATGACGTCACCGGGATTTGTCCCCTGCCTCAACATCGCCAGGGGCTTCGACGACCCGGCCGGCTGACAGGTGACGGGGTTGCTGCGACGTCATCGCGAGCCCTGATATGCACGGGTGCCGTCTGACCATCGCCGGAGCCTTGAAAGCGTCCTTTTTGCATCCCATATCACCGGGTGCGACCGTCCCTTGCCTCATATGGAAGACCAGACGGAAGCAACGAGGTCCTGCCTTCGGGGGGACCGATCACACATACCGCTCAACCGGAGGATATGTACAATGACACGCTTCGATTTCTCTCCCCTGTTTCGTTCGACTGTCGGTTTCGACCGCATGATGAATCTGCTCGAAGCCAGCTCCCGTACGGGCGAAGACGGGTATCCGCCTTACAACATCGAGAAAAAGGGCGACAACGACTACCGCATCACCATGGCCGTCGCCGGCTTCGGCGAGGATGATCTCACGATCGAGGTCAAGGACGGGACCGTGACGGTTTCCGGCTCGGTCAACGCCGAAGGTGACAAGGAGCGCACCTATCTCTATCGCGGCATCGCGGGCCGGAGCTTCAAGCGCGCCTTCCAGCTGGCAGACCATGTCCATGTGTCCGGAGCGGCACTGGAGAACGGACTGCTTCACATTGACCTCGTACGTGAGGTGCCCGAGGCACTGAAGCCGCGGACGATCAGGATTTCGACGGGCCAGGACCCGCGCCAGATCGAGAATCCGCGCCAGGCAGCCTGACACCATCTCTCCATATCGCGTCGGGGCGCCCGGCATCACGTCTGGCGCCCCGACGGATTACCGCTCTGAAGGATCGCCGAAGGCCCGGCCCCTGACGAGGGAGTCCCTTCCGAATCTCTGCCGGACGGCATCGAGCGCCTCATCGACCCGGACATTGGACTGCTTGCGCGCGTGATCGAAGAGGTCGCCGAAGGCTGTATCCCCGGAATCGACGAAGTCGTGAACGCCGATGCCGATCAAGCGGAAGGTCCGACCATCGGTTTCGCGGCCCAGCAGGGCTTCACCAACAAGGAAGATCTCCTCGGCCGACCGGGTGGGATGCTGCAGGTGGCGATTGCGGGTGATGATCCGGAAGTTCGATGTCTTCAGCTTGAGCGTCACCCCCCTTGAGGCCAATCCGGCCTTCCTCATGCGTTCGGACACGTTCTCCGAAAGCTGCCAGAGTATCCGGCGCAGTCTCGCGAGCTCCGCCGTATCGTCATGGAGGGTGGTCTCGGAAGAGATACTCCGGGTCTCGCCTTCCGGCTCCACCGCGCGATCATCCTCGCCCCGGCTGAACCGGAAGAAGCGGCGGCCAATCTTGCCGTAGCGCGAGATCAGTTCAGCCTCATCCATGCGGGCGAGATCGCCGATCAAGGTGATGCCATCGCGGGCCAGACGGCGGCGTGTCGCATCGCCCACGCCCCAGAGAAGGCTGACCGGCTTGTCGGCGAGAAAGCGCCGCGCTTCGCCGCGGCCGATGACCGCAAACCCGCAAGGCTTGTCGAGATCGGAGGCGATCTTGGCAAGAAACTTGTTGTAACTCAGTCCGATGGAAACCGTGATTCCCAGTTCCTGGCCGATCTGGTTGGCCAGGCGGGCAAGCGTCCGTGCAGGCGAACCCCCATGCAGGGTGCTGGTTCCGGAGAGATCCATGAACGCCTCGTCGATGGAGAGTGTCTCTACCAGCGGAGTCACGTTCTGCATCAAGGCGCGGACCTCATTCCCCGTGGCGACGTATTTTCCCATGTCAGGGGGGATCACATGGGCCTCGGGACACAGCTTCAAGGCGCGGAACATCGGCATGGCCGAGCGCACGCCGAAGGATCGGGCGATGTAGCAGCAGGCGGCAACAACCCCGCGATGACGGCCGCCGACGATCACCGGCACATCGGCAAGCTCCGGCCGGTCCCGTTTCTCGATGGCCGCATAGAAGGCGTCGCAATCGAGATGGGCGATGGCAAGGTCATCAAGCTCCGGATGGCGCACGATGCGCGGTGATCCGCAGGCATCGCAAGCCTCGGCACCGGATTGCGGTCGATGGCCGCAGATGCGGCAAAGGGTCTTCACCCGACAAGCATAAGGCATCCTGCCCACCGGTTGCCAAGAATCCACAGGCATCCACACGCCTTGCCGATGTTCGTGTCGTCGCTAACATGACGCGGCATCAGGTGCAGAGGGCCTCTCCGATCGTGTCCTACCAGTTTGTCTACGTGATGAAGGGCCTTACCAAGACCTGGCCCGGCGGCAGAACCGTTCTACGGAACATCTGGCTGTCATTCCTGCCGGGCGCCAAGATCGGTGTGCTCGGGCCCAATGGCGCCGGGAAATCCACACTCCTGAGAGTCATGGCCGGTGTGGAACAGGACTTCGATGGCGAGGCCTGGGCGGCTGCCCAGGCAACGGTCGGATATCTGCCTCAGGAACCGGAACTCGACCCTTCGAAGGACGTCATGGGAAATGTCATGGAAGCGATGGCGGGGACGAAAGCCCTGCTGGAGCGTTTCAACGAGGTATCCGCACGTTTCGCCGAACCCCTTGATGACAACGAGATGAATGCTCTGATCGAGGAACAGGGAGAAATCCAGCAACAGATCGATGCCGCGGGTGGCTGGGATCTTGAACGTACGCTCGAGATCGCCATGAATGCATTGCGCCTGCCGCCGGGCGACGCCGATGTCGGACATCTTTCCGGGGGCGAGAAGCGGCGGGTGGCGCTGTGCCGCCTGCTCCTGCAGAAGCCCGATCTTCTTCTCCTTGACGAGCCGACCAACCACCTCGATGCCGAATGCGTGGCATGGCTGGAACGCCATCTCGCTGCATACGAGGGAACCGTCGTGGCCGTGACGCACGATCGCTATTTTCTCGAAAACGTGGCGGGGTGGATTCTTGAACTCGATCGCGGTGAAGGCATTCCCTTCGAAGGAAACTATTCGACCTGGCTGCAGAGCAAGCAGGAACGGCTGCGAAGGCAAGGCAGGGAAGAGGAGGCGCGCCGGAGGACGCTCGCGCGTGAACTGGAGTGGGTTCGCTCGTCACCTGGAGCGAGACGCACGAAGGGACGCGCGCGCCTCGGTGCCTATGAAGACCTTCTGGCCGAGAGCCGCAACCGTGCCGAAGGGCCGGCACGTGGCCGCATCGCCATTCCACCGGGGCCACGTCTCGGCGATCTGGTGATCCGTGTCGAATCAATGTCGAAGGCGTTTGGCGACCGATTGCTCATGGACGGTCTCAACTTCACCCTGCCCCAGGCCGGGATCGTTGGCATTATCGGCGCCAATGGCGCCGGCAAGTCGACACTCGTGAAGATGTTGACCGGTCGCGAGAAATCTGATGGCGGGTCCATTGCCATTGGCGACACGGTGGTCACCGGTTACGTTGACCAGGACCGTGACGACCTCGATCCCGGAGCGACCGTGTGGGAGCAGATCACGGGCGGCGCCGAGACACTTCCATTGGGTTCCAGGGAGATGTCGAGCCGCGCCTATGTCGGCGCTTTCGGATTTCGCGGGCCTGACCAGCAGAAGAAGGTCGGCGAACTGTCGGGAGGTGAACGCAATCGCGTGCACCTCGCCACCATGCTGAAGTCCGGAGCCAATGTGCTCTTTCTTGACGAACCGTCCAACGATCTCGATGTCGATACCCTGAGGGCGCTCGAGGAAGCATTGATGGGCTTCGCCGGATGTATCGTGATCATCAGCCATGACCGCTGGTTCCTCGATCGCCTCGCCACCCATATCCTCGCCTTCGAGGGCGACAGCCATGTCGAGTGGTTCGAGGGCAACTATGAAGCCTATGAAGAAGACAGGACAAGGCGCCTGGGGGCGCACGAACCCCATCGGATCAGGTACAGGCCGCTGACACGGTGAAAGAGCCGACAACGGGCAATGGACGTGTCTGCCGCGTCATCGAGGTGCATGGAATTCTCGTCACCGTGGAACTGGACGGTGACCCGATACGTTGCTCGCCACGCCCGGGCATCGATCCCTATCCGGTGGTTGGCGATCGGGTGCGCGTCACAACGGGGACCAGGCCGCCCAGGATCGACACGGTGCTTGAGAGACACGGAGTGCTGGCCCGTTGGCGTCGCGATGCCACCAGACGCCCGTCCGCGAATGCCAGTGAACACGTTCTCGCCGCCAACATCGATCGCGCGCTTGTCGTCGTCTCGGTGGCCAACCCGCCGTTTCATCCCCGCATCATAGACCGTTACACGGTCATCGCCGCCAGAGGCGGAATCGGGGTCACCGTCGTGCTCAACAAGATCGACCTCGAGAGGCCACGGCCGGACCTTGCCGATTACCGCAGGGCGGGACTGATGATCGTTGAAGTCTCCGCGGCAACGGGGGAGGGACTCGACCGGCTGATCAGTTGCATCGAGGGGCAGAGCGTTGTCCTCACCGGGCCGAGCGGTGTCGGAAAGTCGTCCCTTGTCAACGCGCTGACCGGCTCGCAGAACGCACGTGTCGGCGGTCTCGGCGGACGGCGGCAGCAGGGAAGGCATACCACCGCCCGTTCATCGCTTTACGACCTCGGCGGGGGCACATCCCTCATCGATACTCCAGGGATCCGTTCCCTGGGACTCGCCGGCATCACCCGCAAAGAGCTTTCCGCACTCTTCCCCGATATCGATGAGGCAGGGCACCGCTGCCGGTTCCGCGACTGCACCCACGACCACGAACCGGGATGTGCTGTAAGTGCGGCAGTCCGCTCGGGCGCCATTCCGGCGGGCCGCATGGAGATCTACCTGCGGCTGCTGCGCGAAGAGGAGTAGGGGACGAGCAGGGCATCCATGATGCGCCTGGTGTCGGAGTAAGCCGAGGAGGCGGTGCTGTGGCGGGGACCGGCGACATTGAGAATCTGCACCCCATGCCGTTCCATCCAGTTCCGGCAGACGGCGATGACATCCGGCACATCGTCGGGATGAACCACGAGACAGGGCTTGCCGCAAGCCAGGGCCAGTCTTTCGGTGAGCGCGGTGCCTCCCGTCAGTGGCCGTCGCGCCACGATGAGGGTGGCGTCGGAATCGCGCACGTTGAAACGGGTGCGCTGGGCATAGTCACGCCGGGAGGTTTCCGTCAGCGGGTAACGGTCATCAATGGCGCCGTCTTCAGCCATTCGTCCCCTGGGACACCACCCGCCGACCGCCTCGCCATGGGCCAGCGCGGCATCGAGTGCCGCCCTGTCGGCGCCCGTCTGTCCCCCGGAGATGATCTTCAAAGCAGAAAAACGGCAAGAAGAACGAGAATGACAACGCACGACACCGTCGATGCCACAGTCAGTCGCATGACCCGCTTGTAGGTGGAAAGGTGCTCGCTGTCGGCACGTTGCCAGTCGGCGATGACTTCGGCCATGGATGATCCCCGATAGGATTGTCTTCACTAACGGCGCGGACTGTATCGGCAGGGAGCCCCTCACTCAAGCACGTGAGAGGGCTAGATTGCGAGCGGTTGCTCACCCTCCTTCAAAGGGTAACAGCAGCGGGATGACTGCAGGACCGATTGCCGAATCCGGACCGGACGGCAACAGCATCGTATCGCAAGGCGGATTGATGTCGGCCACCCTTGCACGGCCAAAGCATGTGCGTTCCGCGATATCAGCGGAGCAATCCACCGCTTCTGACGCGGGATTGTCCTGACGACTGGATTGCCCTCCCGGCATCGTTACACTCACCTGGCCCAGTATCCGGGATACCAGTTCATGCTGACTGTGTTGCGCCATCTCCCGCTTCCGGGGCTGCTCGCACTCTGGATGATCGCTGTACCCCTTGTGCCAGCCGCCGCACAGGAGACCGTCGACACCATTCCCGGGCTCGTGTCCGTCCTTGAGGATCCCGTCAAGCGCCAGCAACTGATCGACAAGCTCAATGCGCTGGCAGCGACCGGAGACGAGGTCCTCGAACAGGTGACCGTCTCCGGTATCTCCGGACTCGATCGGAGAATGAAGGACCTCCTGGCAGATCTTGATGATGGCAGGCAGTTGACGGGCTGGATCATCGGCGGGGTGTCGAGTCAGGATTTCGGTTCCGGGCTTCTGCGGATCGCGTGGCAGACCGGACTGGCCCTTGGCGCTGGCATCCTTGCCTGGTTGGCAGTCCTCGGTCTCACGGCCGCGCCACGTAGGAGGTTGCAGGAGGACGAGGGCGGAAGCGTGATGGAACGGCTGTTCGATGCCGGTTCCCGATTTCTGCTTGGAATTGCGCCGGTCGTGGGCTTCCTCCTCGTGACCTGGCTTGCCATCGTCGTTCTGACGCCTGACACCGTCGCGATGGCCGTCATCGTCACGGCAGCCACGATCGTCGGGCTCTACACCATTGCCGTCGGTCTTGTCCGCGTCATCCTGTCACCATTGCGACCGGAGATCCGGCTGCTGCCGATCGCCGATCGCGAGGCAGCCTACCTGGTGGTCTGGTTCAACCGCTTCTGGGCGGTTGGACTCGCGGGTTTTCTGGCCACGGACCTGCTGTTGACGATGGGTGCGCCGGAAGCGAGCATCGGCTCTCTGGTGCGCGTTGTCGGGCTGGTCCTCGCCGTTATGGCGATTGTCGTCATCCTGCAGAACCGGGTTGCCGTCGCCACCTGGATCGGCGGCCGGGGGGATGGCCGGGCACACTTCATGCGTTCCCGCCTCGGCGATGTCTGGCATGTCGTGGCCATTCTTGCGGTTGCCATCACGTTCACCGTTTGGGTATTCGAGGCGCGATCGGGTGCAGCGTTCATCCTCCGTGGTCTCGCCTTCACATTTCTTGCCGGACTGGCCGGGGCACTGGCCAGCACCCTGGCACGGCGGTCCCTGTCGAGGCTCTTTCGTATCGGCGCCGACCTGCAGGAGAGATTTCCGGACCTCGAACGGCGCAGCAATCACTATCTCTATCTTGTCGGTGCCTTCACCAATGTGCTGATCTGGACGGTCGCCATCGTCACCGCGCTGGAGAGTTGGGGCGTCGAGGCGACGCACATCTTCCTGTCGTCCGAGGGGCTCGATCTTCTTGGGCGGCTGATCGCTGTCATCGTGATTGTCGTGATCGCAGTGCTGGCCTGGGAGCTCGGTGACGGCGTCATCGCCAACCAGCTCAGACGCAGTCAAGGAGAAGGGACCAACCCACGGATCCTCACACTGCTCCCTCTGGCGAGGAACATCCTCATCGTCGTGATCGGGAGTGTGGCCGTCATGACGATACTGGGAGAGCTCGGGCTCGACATCACGCCATTGCTCGCAGGCGCCGGCGTGGTCGGGCTCGCCATCGGGTTTGGCGCCCAGTCCCTCATCAAGGACATCATCACCGGCACTTTCATCCTGTTCGAGAACCAGTTCACGGTGGGTGACTGGATCGAGGTCGGCGGCAAGATGGGCGGAGTCGAGAGCGTGACCGTACGTACAGTGCAGCTGCGCGATCTGAGCGGCTACGTGCATACCATTCCCTTTGGGGACATCTCCTCTGTCACCAACATGATGCGGGATTTCGGGTACGCGGTGATCGACATCGGCGTCGCCTACCAGGAGAACACGGACAAGGTGATCGACGTGGTACGGCGGATAGACGAGCAAGCGCGCAGCGACGACACGCTCAACGAGCGTCTCGCCGGAGACCTCGAGGTGCTGGGCGTCAATGACCTGGGTGACTCGGCGGTCACCCTCAGGTTCCGGATCCGCACCCTTGCCGGGTACCAGTGGGGCGTACGCCGCGAGTATCTCAGGCGACTCAAGCTGGGATTCGACGAGGCCGGTATCGAGATTCCCTATCCGCACATGACGGTCTATTTCGGCGAAATCCGTGGTGGCCAGACATCACCGGCCTACGTCCGTCTCGACGCCGCCGGGGAAACCTGAATGCCGGAATTGACAAGGCGCTCCCCAGCGCGCGCACCCACTGGTATGCTCGGCACGCTTCAGGGATAGTGGTTGTGAGATCCTTCACTTTTCTCCTGATCCCGGATTTCTCGATGATGGCCTTCGCTGCCGCTGTCGAGCCGCTGCGTTCGGCCAACCGCATGAGTGGCGTCTCCCACTACCGCTGGACGTTCATTTCTCGCGACGGCCGACCGGTGCGGGCAAGCAACGGCATGGAGGTCGTGCCTCATCATGCGATGAAGGATGTTTCTACCTGCGAGACACTGTTCGTCTGTTCGGGCATCGATGCCCAGACTTTCGCCGACAGGTCGGTCATGGCATGGCTGCGCAAGCTGGCGCGCCAGGGGACCGTCATGGGAAGCCTGTGCACGGGAACGCACATTCTTGCCCGCGCCGGCCTGATCCGGGGGCATCGCTGCACCATCCATTGGGAAGATCACGAGAGCTTCACAGAACAGTACCCGGATATCGAAGTCACCGACGACCTTTTCGAGATCGACCGCAACAGGATTACCTGTTCGGGTGGAACGGCTTCGCTCGATCTGATGCTTCATCTCATCAAGCTCGATCACGGCGTCGAACTGGCTGGCAGGGTTTCCGAACAATTCATTCACGAGAGGATCCGGCAATCCGACGACCGGCAGCGGATGGCGCTCCACTCGCGTACCGGGGTGAGTGATGCGAAGGTCCTGGCCGCCATCGATGTCATGGAACGCAATCTCGAGGAGCCGCTGACGATTCCCGACATCGCCAATGGTGTCAGACTTTCGACCCGGCAACTTGAACGCCTGTTCATCAGACACCTGGGACGGTCCCCTTCGCGCTACTACCGGGAACTCCGACTGCATCACGCCCGCCTGATGCTGTTGCAGGGATCGACTTCGATCCTGTCGATCGCCCTTTCCGCAGGATTTGTGTCAGCCTCGCATTTCAGCCACCGCTATCGCGAGCTGTTCGGTCGTCCGCCACGCGAGGAGCGGCGCGGTGTTGTCTGATCTGCTTCGATTGCCGGCAGTGGCGCTGGCCTGCAGCGTCCTGTTTCTGTTTGCCCTGACTTCAGCCCGGGCCTCAGGGTGGGAGGAGTTTCTCGCCGATGTGCGGGCCGAGGCAACTGCACTCGGCATCAGTCAGCAGACCCTCGATGCGGCACTCTCCGAACTGGAGCCGGACGCTCGGGTGATCGAACTCGATCGCTACCAGCCCGAAGGCCTGTTGACTTTCGATGAATACATGGAAAGCCGGGTGCCCGAATCCCTGATTGCGAGGGCGCAGGAAAAGTACGTCGAACACCGTCCGCTTCTGGAGGCGATTGCCTCCCACTATGAATTCGACGCCGAATACATCGTTGCCGTCTGGGCTGTTGAAACCAGGTTTGGGAGCTACACCGGCGGTTTCGACGTGATAGCCGCTGTGGCGACTCTCGCCTTTGATGGCCGGCGCAGTGCCTTTTTCCGCCATGAACTCTTTCATGCTCTCAAGATTCTCGATGAGGGACACATCGCCCGCGCCGACATGACGGGGTCGTGGGCGGGAGCCATGGGCCAGAGCCAGTTCATGCCGTCGAGTTTCAACCTGTTCGCAGTGGACTGGGATCTCGACCGGCGCCGCGACATCTGGCAGAACCGGGGGGATGTCTTTGCATCGATTGCCAACTACCTGGCGCGTTCGGGATGGCAGCGCGGCATGCCATGGGGTGGTGTGGTTATCGTGCCCGAGGGATACGACCTCTCGCGAGACGGTGTCGAGCCTCTTGAAACGTGGCTCTCACGGGGCGTGACATGGCAGGGTGAGGCTCCCGTCATTCCTCCGGATGCTGCGGCATCGCTCGTCCTGCCTGCCGGTGCCGGCGGTCCTGCCTTCCTCGTGTTCGACAACTACCGGGCGATTCTCAAATGGAACCGATCCGACTACTTCGCGATGTCGGTTATCGCCATCGCGGATGCGCTTTCCCGATGATCATGACACCCGGGCAAACCGCTGGCATCGTGCTGCTTGCCCTTTTCCTGACTGCCTGCGCCGAGATCGACTTGGCCGCCACGGTCATGAAGTCGGGTGGCCAGGAGACAAGGGGGCATTACAAGGTCGGGCAACCCTATGAAATCAAGGGAGTCTGGTACCACCCTGCAGAGGATCCCTTCTACGACGAGGAGGGTATCGCCTCGTGGTATGGCGAACCCTTCCACGGCCAACTGACTGCCAACGGTGAAATCTATGACATGAACGAGCTGACGGCGGCGCACAAGACACTGCCCATGCCTGTCTACGTCAGGGTCACGAACCTGGAGAATGGCCGGAGCCTTGTCCTCAGGGTCAATGACCGCGGGCCTTTCATTGCCGGACGTATCATCGATGTGTCGCGCCGTGGCGCCCAGCTGCTCGGTTTCGAAGGGAAGGGAACGGCCCGGGTCAGGGTTCAGGCCGTTGATCAGGAAAGTGGCAGAACCTGGGCCGAACTCGGTCGTCAGCCCGTGGAAACAGACGGCACGGCAGCACCTGCCATCGATCTGATCCATGAGGACCCCGGTGGTGGTCTGTTCGTCCAGGCAGGAGCCTTCACAAACGCGGCAAACGCCTTCGTGGTGAGCAATGCGCTGATCGGCACCGGCGATATCCATGTCATCCGAGCCGTGGTTGACGACCGGGTCTTCTACCGCGTCCGCGTCGGTCCCTTCGTCGCTCGCGCTCAGGCCGACCGCATTCGCGAACAGGTGATGAACCTCGGCTATCACGACGCGATCGTTGTCACCGCCATGTGACCTGACAGCGTGCCGGCGTCCGGGGTGCGGCGAGATCAATGGCAAGGGCCTGCATGTCTTTCACGTTGCGTAATGTTGAACTTCTTCATGTCAGTGACGATGCAGGGGCATCCATTCCCAGTAGCCCCGATCCCGCCCGGCCGCTGGTACGTAGACATGTCCGGATCGTACTCCGGGCGAGCACCTGAACTTCTGATGAGGCACCATGAGGAATCCTGTCACAGGAATGCCGCATCGTGCTGCCAGTGAGGCTCGTGGTATCGACGTGCGGTAGGGCGAAGCGGTATCCTCTCACCGCGCTCGGGTTGACGGCACGGACCCGGGAGTGTCCCGGTTGCGGTGGTAAGGGGAAGGATAATCATGATCTGGCGAGTTCTGGTCGGCCTCGTTGCCACTGTCGGCTTGTCGGCGCCCTTGGCGGCGTTCGAGATCTCGGCGCGTGAGGCCATCCTCATCGACGAGACGACCGACACAATTCTCTACCAGAAGAACGCCGACGTACCGACCGAACCTTCATCCATGACCAAGCTGATGACGGTGTACCTCCTGTTCGAGAAACTCGCCTCGGGAACGCTCGCTCTCGACGATGCCCTGCCGGTCAGCGAGAAGGCGTGGCGCAAGGGTGGATCGAAGATGTTCGTCGAGGTTGGCGACAGTGTGATGGTCGAAGATCTGTTGCGGGGGATCGTTGTCCAGTCCGGCAATGATGCGTCGATCGTGGTCGCCGAGGGACTGTCGGGGTCCGAAGGCGCGTTCGGCGAACTCATGACGCAACGGGCCCGGGAACTCGGCATGAACGACAGCACGTTTCGCAATTCTTCGGGTTGGCCCGAAGAGGGGCATGTGACCACTGTGAGCGACCTTGCCCTTCTCGCAAGCCGGACAATCAGGGATTTTCCTCAATACTATCACTACTACGCCGAGACGGAGTTCACCTACAACGACATCCGGCAGACCAACCGGAATCCTCTGCTTTACAGTGGAGTTGGTGCTGACGGTCTCAAGACCGGCTACACCCGTGCAGCGGGATACGGCCTCACGGCTTCCGCAGTGCGAGGAGACCGTCGTTTGATCCTCGCCGTCAACGGGTTCGAGAGTTCCACAGCCCGGGCGCGCGAGTCCCAGGCGATCATCGAATGGGGATTCAGGGAGTATGACTCCTTCAATCTCCTTGGCTCCGGTGACGAAGTGGGCACGGCCAGGGTCTGGCTTGGCGATTCGGATACGGTGCCGCTCGTTCTGGCCGACGATCTGATCGTCACCCTGCCTCGCGCAACCCGGGATTCGCTCGGTGCCCGCATCGTCTATGAAGGACCGGTGCCGGCACCGATCGAAAAAGGTCAGGAGATTGCCCGACTGGTGATCGAGGCGCCTGGTGTGGAAACCATCGACAAGCCTCTGCTGGCCGGCAGTGATGTCGGGAAACCATCCATACTGCTGAGAATGGCAACGGTTCTCGGTTATCTGATTTTCGGCGATATGGGCGCGCTTTGAGGCGAGGCCGGCTGATCACCCTTGAAGGAGGGGAGGGGGCCGGCAAGTCGACCCAGGCCCGGCGTCTGGCATCCTGGATCGCCGATGCATATGAGGTCGACGTTGTGGTCACGCGCGAGCCTGGTGGAGCACCGGGCGCAGAGGCAATCCGGGAACTGGTCGTTGCCGGCGCCACGGATCGATGGGATCCGGGAACCGAAGTTCTTCTGCATGTTGCGGCCCGGCGTGAGCATGTCCTCAGAAGAATCTGTCCGGCCCTTGCAGAGGGTTGCTGGGTGATTTGCGATCGTTTTTCCGATTCGACACGAGCCTACCAGGGCATTGTGCAGGGCGCGGGCCTCGATTTCGTTGATGGCATCGGTCGACTCGCCATTGGCATGCTGCGGCCGGATCTCACATTCCTGCTTGATCTTCCGGTCGGGATGGGACTCGCCAGGGCCGAAAACCGCGGGACCACCAACCGCTACGAACGCATGGGGGAAGCCTTCCACGAACGTTTGCGCGATGCTTTCCTCACCATCGCCAGCAAGGAGACCGATCGAATCAAGGTGGTGGATGCCTCCGGCAGCGAAGATGAGGTGGCCGGGCGTCTTGGATCAGAGGTGTCACGACGATGGCCGATACCATGACGGGCAGCCAGGTTGACAGGGAAGGGGCCTCGGGCGTGTCCGGCCGTCAGGTGCCATGAGGGACGATCCGGTCGATATCCGCAAGCATCCGGACTTCCCTGAACTCGCAGTACCGGCCCCCTGGGCGAATGAGGAACTCATCGGACACGATGCGGCCGAGCGCCAGCTTGCCTCTCTGGTGGCGGACGAACGCATCGCTGGCGCCTGGATCTTCGGTGGCAAGGCCGGCATCGGCAAGGCGACACTGGCCTGGCGCCTGACCCGGCACCTCTTGTGCGGCCCGGGCGAGGACCTGTTCGGGGAACCGCCGGCAGCCCTGGAGTTCAATGCCGGCGATCCCGCTGCGGCCTGGATCTCGGCACGTTCGCACGGTGACGTCATTGGTATCGAGCTTTCCAAGGATGACCGGGGAAGGCGTCGCCAGGAAGTCGTCATCGACGATGTACGCCGCATCAGGCCCTTCTTCGCCCGGACAGCCGGCAACGATGGCTGGCGAATCGCCATCATCGACGACGCCGACCTGATGAACAGGAATGCGGCCAATGCGGCTCTCAAGGTGATTGAGGAGCCCCCTCGTCGCGCGGTTGTGCTGCTCGTCTCCGCCGTGCCCTCCTCGTTACCGGCCACCATCAGGTCCCGGTGCAGAAAACTCCCGCTTTCCCCTCTCTTGAGCGAGCAGGTAAGCCTTTTGCTTGAGCAGTATCTGCCGGATATGGAGGTGGCAGAGCGAGACTCGCTGGCGCGACTGTCAGGTGGCAGTCCAGGCCGCGCCCTGTTGCTGGCCGAGAAGGATGGTCTCGCCCTCTATCGCGAGATTATCGGCCTGGTTGGCACGGCTCCGGACATTGATCCGGCGGCACTCCATCGCCTCGCAGAGCGTCTCGCCCGGCCTGGCAGCGAGGCGTCCTGGAGCCTGGCATTCGATTTTCTCACGGATTGGTCCGCAGCGATGATTCGCAAGGCGGCCACGGGGAAGGCCGTGCCGGCAGTCCTGCCGGAGGAAACCGAGACACTGGCGCGCATCGCCGTTGACCCCGCCCTTGAACGCTGGATAGCCGTGTGGGAAAAGGTCGCGCACCTGCGCCAGACAGTCCAGTCACTCAATCTGGATCGCAGGCAGTCCATCCTGTCGGTATTCGGTACCCTGCAGGCGGCTGTCAGGACCTGAGACACCGTCATCCGCCAGGCCAGGGGGGCCAAGAGGCATGCGCGACAAGTTCTACATCACGACGCCGATCTACTACGTCAACGACAATCCGCACATCGGACATGCCTACACCACGCTCGCCTGTGATGTGATGGCCCGCTTCAAACGTCTCGACGGGTATGATGTGCTGTTCCTGACAGGGACCGACGAGCACGGCCAGAAGGTCGAAAAGGCGGCACGGGAGGCCGGCACCGATCCGGCGGCATTCTGTGACCAGGTTTCGGAGAATTTCCGTACCCTTGCCAGTGAATGGAACTTTTCCAACGACCAGTTCATCCGAACCACCGAGCAGCGCCACATCCGCTCTGTTCAGGCGTTGTGGCGGCGCCTCGAGGAGGCCGGCGAGATCTATCTCGGAACCTACGACGGCTGGTATGCAATCCGCGATGAGGCGTTCTACACCGAGGACGAACTTGGCGTGGATGACGCGGGTCGCAAGGTGGCGCCATCGGGCGCTCCGGTGGAGTGGGTGAAGGAACCGAGCTACTTCTTCCGCCTGTCCGCGTGGCAGGACCGTCTGCTGAAGCTCTACGAGGACCGGCCCGACTTCATCTTGCCCGAGGTGAGACGCAACGAGGTGGTGAGTTTCGTCAGCGGCGGACTCAACGACCTGTCGATTTCACGTACGGGCTTCACCTGGGGAATCCCGGTTCCAGGTGATCCGCGCCACGTCATGTATGTATGGATCGATGCGCTGACAAACTACATCACTGCGGCCGGATATCCTGATGAAACAGGAGAATCATTCACGTCCTGGTGGCCCGCCCTGCACATGGTCGGCAAGGACATCCTGAGATTCCACGCGGTGTACTGGCCGGCCTTTCTCATGGCCGCGGGCATCGATGTGCCCAGCCGCATCTTCGCCCATGGCTGGTGGACCAGCGAGGGCCGGAAAATCTCCAAGTCCCTTGGCAACGTCATTGTGCCGTCCGAAATCGTTGCACGCTATGGGCTTGACCAGGTGCGTTACACGCTGATGCGCGAGGTGAATTTCGGCAACGACGGCGACTTCTCTCATCGCGGGGCCGTGCTCCGGTGCAACCATGATCTGGCCAACGACTACGGCAATCTGGCACAGCGTGTGTTGAAGATGATTGCCCGCAATTGTGAAGGGAAGGTACCGTCACCAGGCACGTTCCACGAACAGGACCGCGAACTCGTTGTGCAGGGAAGGGGGCTCGTCGATCGTCTTCGCCAACACGTCGACGTTCAGGCTTTCCAGTTGATGTTGCGGGATATCTGGGACGTCATCGGTGCTGCCAACCGGTACATCGATGCCGAAGCGCCGTGGAAACTGAAGGCCGCGGACCCGCAACGCATGGAGACCGTGCTCTACTGTACTGCCGAACTGATCCGCGTCCTCGCACTGCTGACCCAGCCTTTCATGCCGCAATCATCGGCCCGGCTTCTCGATCAGCTCGCCATTCCCGGCGACAGGCGCGACTTCGCCTCAATCGGCGAGGAACACAGACTGCGGCCCGGTTGCCCGCTGCCCGAGCCCGAGGGTGTGTTCCCGCGTCTTGCCGGCAACGAGTCATGATGCTTGTCGACAGCCATTGCCACCTCGATTTCCCGGACTTCGCCGATGAACTCGATGATGTCATCGCCCGGGCCAGGAATGCCGGTGTCTCGGTCATGCAGACGATCTCGACGCGTCTCAGCCGCTTCTCCGAGGTGAGGGCGATCGCCGAGGCCCACGAAGGCATCTATTGTTCAGCCGGAGTTCATCCCCACAATGTCGCCGAGGAGGGGATCCGGGCCGAGTGCGAGATCACCGCTCTCGCCGATTGTCCGCACGTCATCGGTATCGGCGAGACCGGCCTCGACTACCATTATGACAACAGCCCGCGCGAGGCCCAGCGGCAGAGCTTCAGGGAGCATATCAGGGCCTCGCGCAGCACGGGCCTGCCACTCATCGTCCATACGCGCTCTGCTGACGAGGACACCATGGCAATCCTCGAGGAAGAAACGGAAACGGCCGGTTCCTTTCCAGGCCTCATTCACTGTTTCAGCGCCAGCCGGGATCTCGCCGTACGCAGTCTCCGGCTGGGATTTTCCATCTCGATTTCAGGAATCGTGACATTCAGGAACGCCTCCGACCTGCGTGACATTGTCAGGGACATTCCTTCGGATCGTCTTCTGGTCGAGACCGATGCCCCGTTCCTTGCTCCCGTGCCGAAGCGTGGCAAGCGCAACGAACCGGCACTCGTCGTCCATACGGCCCGCTGCGTTGCCGGTCTGAAAGAGCTTTCCGAAGGCGACCTCGCCGCTGTCACGACCGACAACTTCTTCCGCTTGTTCCGCGCCGCACACCGCACATAATGTTCCATAATATACCTTATGCGACTTTTTCCACAGGCTCGACCTTGCCCGTCCGCGATGACCGTTCGGCCGCGAGGGTTGCCGCAACCGCTGCTGCTGCGTCTTCCGCCCGGCCGATCTCTGGCGCCTTGCCGCCCAGGGCTGCCCGCGCGAAGTAGGCAAGTTCGTCACGCAGTGCTCCAGTCCTGACGCCATCGAACATCGGCCAGTACGTCGTGTCCGGGCTGGCAAGCTTGCTGGTATCGACGATTGCCAGATTGGGAAACGTGTCCTGTACGTGAATGATCCCCTCGCTGCCGATGATCGCCAGGCGCTCGTCAATATCGAATGGTGTCTGTTCGGGCATGCACATGGCGGTCTCCATGGTGGCCGTGGCGCCACTCTCGAACCTGTACATGGTCTGGCCGACGTCTGGATTTTCCAGACCTCTGACGGTAACCGTCTGACAATAAGCCGTAATGATGCGATCACCAGTCAGCCAGAGCATGAGGTCGGTGTCGTGAACACCGTCTCCAACAACGGGGCCGATCTTGCGGATGATTTCGTGAGTCCAGGCAAGGGGAATGTTCCTTCTTGAACTCATGGCGACGATCCTGCCAATCCGGCCTTCCTCGATGGCCTGTTTCGCCATGCGGTAGCGCGGATTGAAACGGCAGATATGTCCTACCTGCAGAATGCCCCGGGCCGAGCGTGCCGCATCGAGAATTCTCCGGCATTCGGCAAGGTCCATGGCCATCGGCTTTTCGAGAAACACATGCTTGCCGGCTCCAAGGGCAGCGCAGGCAGGTTCCACATGCTGATGCCACTGGGTGACAATGGAAACGGCGTCTATGGACGGATCAGCGAGGATCTCGCGATAGTCCGTTGCCGTCTTCCCGACACCGAATCTCGCCGACATCTCCTGCAGACGGTCCGGACGCCTGGTAGCAAGGGCGGCGAGTTCGAGTTCCGGGATGCCGGCTATGGTCTCGCAGTGGATTTCACCAAACCAGCCGAGGCCTATGACGGCAATCTTCAACCTTTCCACGTCTATCCCCTCCCCTGTTCATCTCAGACATTGATTTCGGTCCTGCATCAGTCTCTGTCATGGTTCTACGTTAACAAAGTTGGTAATGTTCTCGGGTTAGGAAACACCTGAGGGAGATTGCCCAATGAAACAACTGGAACTCAACCGCCGTACGCTCATGGGAGCCACGGCGGCGATGTCGGCTGCGGCGATGGTGCAGTCGTGGATGGCGCCGGCACAGGCTTCGGTCACGCCTGAGCGGCTCCTGCGCATGCGCACCAACCGCACGATCGTGTCGACGGATCCAGGCTACATGGTCGGTGGCATGGAAACCGTTCTGCAGTACGCCTGCCTGGCACAGCTGGCGACCCTGAACGAAGGGCCGGACTGGTCCTGGTCGCCAAGCGAGTTTGTCTCACATGTCGAGCAGGTGGACGCCCAGACCATCGTTTTCGAACTCAAGACGGGCATCCAATGGTATGACGGCACGACGCATGAGGTCATCAGCGAGCTTGATGCCGAAGACGTCAAGTTTTCGCTCGAGCGGATCAAGGAGTCCGAATGGAAGGACAAGGCGGCCGCACTCGATCATGTCGAGGTCACGGGTTCCCATTCGGGCATCATCCACCTCAACCAGCCTTTCGCACCGGTCTGGTACACGTGGCTGGCCTCCGGCACCGGCACCATCCTGTGCCGCAAGTCGGTGGAGGCATCCGGCGGCAAGTACGACGGCATGTTCAACTTCTATATCGGTCCCTTCCGCCTGAAGGAGTGGTCGCCCAAGCAGTTCTATGAACTTGAAGCCAATCCGTTCTGGACCGGAACTCCCGCGGGCATCAACACCGTGCGGTTCTTCATCATCGAAGACGAGAAGACGGCAGAAATTGCCTATGAAGCCGGCGATGTCGACTTCACCCATATCAGCACGGACACGCTGGCCCGCTATCAGAGCGACGGGGCGCCGGACAACACCGTTCTCAAGGTCTATCCGGGACTGTTGTGGACATGGATGGGAATCAATACCGAGCATCCCAAGCTTCAGGACGTCCGGGTTCGCAAGGCCATCCAGCGGGCCATTGACGTCGATACCATCCTCGCAGCCGCCTATGCCGGCGTGGCGCCAAAGTCCCACGGCATCGTACCTCCCGGTGTCCTGGGCCACCGTACAACCAGCAACTACAGCTTCGCACCGGATGAGGCGCGGGCGCTGATCGCCGAGGCTGGCGCCGAGGGCCTTCAACTGGAACTCAAGACGATCAATCGTACGGACCGCATGGCGGCCGCCACCGTGATCCAGGCCAACCTGGCGGATGTCGGGATCGAGCTTGATGTCATTCCGCTGGATCCGGGGCCCTTCTGGAACCTGGGACTGGAATCCTCAGGCGACGACTGGAAAGACCTGCAGTTGTGGATCATGCGCTACGGCGATGCTCCGGACCCCAGCCAGATGTCACAGTGGTATGTCGAAGCCCAGGTAGGCGTGTGGAACTGGGAACGGTGGAAGGATTCCGAATTCGACGCACTGTTCCTCGAAGGACTTGGCGAGACCGACGAGGCGCGACGTGAAGAGATCTATCTGCGCATGCAGGACATCATGGAAGATACCGGAGCCTATGTGTGGATCACTCATGAGCCCGTCGGGATCATCCACCGTGAGGATCTCTCACCGTCAATTCGGCCAAACGGCTGGCAGTTCTACATGCAGAAGTTCGCCTGGACCTGATGCAGGAGTGTTGTTGCAAGGATCGCCCGGCGCTACCGGCGCCGGGCGTCTCCGGTTGACGGGCGATGGATCATATCGGATCCATCGCCCGGCTGCTCGACATCATGGCCCGCCTGCGTGATCCCGTCACCGGTTGCCCGTGGGATGTTGAACAGTCCTTCACCTCGATTGCTCCCTACACTATCGAGGAAGCCTATGAGGTTGCGGATGCCATCGACAGGGAAGACTGGCCGGCACTGAAGACGGAACTCGGCGACCTTCTCTTCCAGGTGGTGTTTCATGCCCGCATGGCATGCGAGGGTGACCTCTTCGGGTTTGACGACGTGGTCGAGGCGATCTCGGAGAAGATGGTGCGGCGCCATCCCCATGTCTTCGCAGATGAAGAGAATGTGGTCTCGGCGGCCGAACAAACGGTGAAGTGGGAAGAACTGAAGGCACGGGAACGCCGGGAGCAGTCCCGGGCCAGGAATGAAGATGTGTCCGCGCTTGATGGAATCAGCGCCAACCTCCCTGCCCTCACCCGTACCCGCAAGATCCATGACCGCGTGGCGGGTCAGGGTTTCGGCCTCGCTTCGCCAGGCGAGGCGCTGAACGATGTGATCTCTGAAGTCGATGAGCTTTCACGCGAAATGGCGGACGGTTCACCCGAACGCATTGCCGATGAGCTCGGCGACGTTCTGTTCGCCGCCGTCAATCTTGCCCGTCATCTCGATGTCGACCCCGAGCGCGCATTGCGCCGCAGTGCCGCCCGTTTCGAGACGCGCTACCGTTTCATCGAACGCCGCCTGAGCCGTGACAACCGGACGATCAGTGACTGTGGGGCTGAAGAACTTGACGCCCTGTGGACCTCTGCCAAGGATGAGGAAGCCGCCCGCAGGTGAGGCGCGCGACGCGCGCTGCCATGACCCATTCAAACCGTTTCCGGTCTCGCCTGGAATGGCTGCACATCTATGCGGACAAATGGTCTCTGTCGCTCTCGGACAATTCTTGTCAAACGTTCAGTCAGACATACCGCTCCCGGGTGTCAGGAGCCGACACAATGACGCGGAAGATCATCCCCTTGTGGGGACCGGTCAATCACTCAAGCACGAACGGCATGATGATCACCTCGGTCACTGGGGGCACGAGAGGGCCGGATGCGGGAAGCGCTTGTGGAAGCGGCCGAGGTCGCTGGTCTGGATGCGGACCTTGAACCGGATGTCGTGGTCGCCATCGCTGCGTTCGACGACCTCGGCGTGGCGATAGAGGAATCCGATGGCGGCGCCATCCTTGACGGGTACACTGAGTTCGACGAGGCGCTGACTGCCGCCCAGGTGGCGGGTGACGAGGTCGACAAGATCGTCGAGCCCCTCCCCCGTCCGGGCCGAGATGACGGTCGCATCGCCCTGGCGCCCGACACACGCGCGCAGCCGTGACGCCGAGTCGTCATCGAGCAGGTCGAGCTTGTTGTAGACGGTGACCATCCTCTCGGACGCGTCGAGCTCGTCGATTCCGAGGTTCGCCAGTACAGCCATCACGTCGGCGGCCTGGAGTTCATGCTCGGGGTGGTGTGCATTGCGCACGTGAACGATGAGCGATGCCTCGGTGACTTCTTCCAGGGTGGCGCGAAACGCGGCAACGAGAGTCTCGGGAAGGTCGGATACGAATCCGACGGTGTCGGAGAGGATGGCACGCATCCCGCGCCCGAGGTCAAGAGCCCGCATGGTTGGATCGAGTGTTGCAAACAGCCTGTCGTCGGCATAGACGCCGGCCCCGGTCAACCGGTTGAAGAGCGTCGACTTGCCTGCATTGGTGTAACCCACCAGGGCGACGGTTGGCCACGGCACCTTGCGCCGGGCATTGCGGTGCTGGCCGCGCATGGCGGCGACCCCATCGAGTTCGCGACGCAGCCGGGCAATGCGCTGGCCGATCAGTCGACGGTCGATCTCGAGCTGGGACTCGCCAGGTCCGCCGACAAAGCCCAGCCCGCCACGCTGGCGTTCCAGATGGGTCCAGCTCCGCACCAGACGGCTGCGCTGATATGTGAGCGCCGCCATCTCCACCTGCAGCACGCCTTCGCGCGTGGCGGCACGGGCCCCGAAAATATCGAGAATCAGCCCGGTGCGATCGATGACCTTGGCCTGAAGCTGCTGTTCCAGATTTCGTTGTTGTACCGGTGACAGGGCCGTGTCGACAAAGACAAGATCGATCGACGACGAAGCGACCTGGAACCTGAGCTCCTCAACCTGTCCCTTGCCAAGGAACGTACCCGCCCGAGGGCGCTTCACGGGAAGAACGCGGGCGTCCTTGATCTCGAGATCGATGGCTCTTGCAAGGCTGATCGCCTCCTCCAGAGCCTCGGGGCCGTTGCGTCTGCCATGTCCACCGCCGAGCCAGGGGTGAATGACGCTGGTTCGCGTGATCGCGGCTTCGCGCGATGCCTCAGGCATCGTCGTGCGTCTCTCCTTCACCGGTGAGCTGCAGATTCACCATTCCCTCGGGCATGACGGTTGAAACCGCGTGCTTGTAGATCAGCTGCGAATGGCCGTCCCGGCGCAGGAGCAGGCAGAAACTGTCAAACCAGGTGATGATGCCCTGCAGTTTCACGCCGTTCACGAGATAGACCGTCACCGGAATCTTCGACCTGCGGATGGCATTGAGGAACGTGTCCTGGAGGTTCTGCTGTTTTGTCTGTGCCATGATACCGGTATCCCGCATGCTGAGCCTTGACATGTGTCGCAACCAGGGAGGATGGCGACCCGTGCCTTTCTCCCCAAGACTACACGCGAATGGCCGTCAGGAAACCCTGCCCGGCAACGCCTGGCGGCGCGCGAAGTCGAGGTAGGCATCGAGCAACCGGCAGGTCACGTGCCCCGGATGGCCGTTGCCGATGACCGTATCGTCGATGCGCGAGACGGCCTTGACGATGGAGGTGGTGCTGGTCAGGAAGGCTTCACGGGCCCCCTTCGCCTCGGCCACGCTGAAAGGGCGTTCGACGACCTCGATGGACAACTCGCTGGCCAGGGCCATCAGCCGTTCGCGGGTGATGCCGCGCAGGATCCCGTCCCTGACCGACCGCGTCACCAGACATCCGCTGGAATCGACAATCCAGGCATTGGAGGCGGCGCATTCGGTCACAAGGCCCTTGCCGTCGACGAACCAGGCCTCGTAAGCCCCTCGCCCGGCTGCCATCGTGCGCGCCAGGACATTGGGAAGAAGCGAGACGCTCTTGATGTCGACACGTGTCCAGCGCGTGTCGGGGAGCGTGATGACCTCGACCCCTGAAATGTCACGCGACGTTGCCGGCACTGTCAGACGCCGCGCCGTGCACACCACGCCCGGTGTCAGGGACGCATTGTCGAAAACGTGGTTGCGGGGCGCTGCACCGCGGCTGATCTGGAGATAGACGATACCGTCAACCACCCTGTTCAGGTGGATCGTGCGGTTCATGATGTGGGTGAGAACGCGTTCTGTCATCGGCCGGGGAATGTCGAGTTCGGTGAGCGAACGATCCAGGCGCCGGAAATGATCGTCCAGGTCGATCATGTGGCGGTTGACCACGAGAATGACCTCGTAGACTCCGTCGGCAAAGGTATGGGCGCGGTCATCGATATGAATGCTGGCCCGGGAGTGGGCGCTGTACCGGCCATTGACATAGGCGATGCGAGACATCTCAGAAGAACTCGAGGCCCACGGAGAGGAGCTTTTCGACCTTGCTCATCAGGTTGGTTCTGGCGAAGAGAACCACCCGATCACCTACCTGGATTCGCGTGTCGCCGTCGGGAACAATGACCTCCTGACCGCGTATGATGGATCCGATGAGGATGCCCCGGGCGAGGTGAATGTCGCGTATTCTCCGGTTCGTGATCCGGGTCGTCTCGAGAGCTTCGGCCTCGATGAATTCACCGGCGCCCTCATGAATGCTGTAGACGCTGCGAACACGGCCACGACGTATGTGCTGAAGAATCGTCGAGACCGTGGAACCCCTCGGATTGACCACCGAATCGACACCAAGATCCTCGACCAACGGGTCGTAGCTCTCCGAATTGACCAGTGTAATGGCCCGCTTGGCACCCAGCCGCTTGGCGAGGAGCGACGAAAGAATGTTGACCTCGTCGTCGTTGGAAACCGCAACCACTGTCTCGACATCCTTGGCGCCGGCCTCCTCGAGGAGCTTGCGTTCCAGTGCATCGCCGAGAAGCACCGTTGTTCGTGTCAACTGGTCGGCGACCTCCCGGGCCCGGCTTTCATTGATCTCGATGACCCTGCAACGCACGTCGGCATGATGTCTTTCCATCTCGCGCGCGACGTAGAGGCCGATGTTTCCGCCACCGACGATGATCATCCGGCGGGCTTCGGGTTCCTCATGACCAAAGACGGACATCGACCGGTGCATGTGGTCGGTCGAGGTGACAAAGTAGACGACATCCCCCTCGCGCATTTCCGTCCGGCCCGTGGGGATGAGCAGTTCGCCATGGCGCACGATGCCGACAACAAAGACCTTGAGATTGGGAAAGAGCTCCGTAAGTTCCTCGAGGGGTGTGTCAAGGACCGGGCAATCGGCATGGCACCGCACGGCAATGGCCCGCACCCGGTCATCGGCCATGGGCACGATATCGAGGGCGCCTGGCACCTCGAGACGCCTGATGATGGCGCGCGCCACCTCGATTTCCGGTGAGATGATGACATTGATCGGCATGTGATCCCGGCTGTAGAGATTGCTCCATGCGAGATCGAGATAGGACTGGTGGCGTACCCGGGCGATCTTTGTGGGCACGTCGAAGATCGAATGTGCCACCTGGCAGGCGATCATGTTGACTTCGTCGGCATAGGTGACGGCAATCAGCATGTCTGCATCTTCGGCACCGGCACGCTGAAGTACCGGCGGATGGGCGGCGAACCCCACCAGACCCTTCGCGTCAATGTTCTCCGTCACTCTGGCGATGCGGGACACGTCGCAATCGATTACCGTGACATCGTTGGCTTCCGCCGCCAGTCTGCGGGCAATGTTGTAGCCGACCTGTCCGGCTCCACAGACAATGACACGCATGGCATTCAGCCTCCGGTGTCGCGTTCCGTGACGCTGACACCCAGTGCTCTCAGTTTCCGGTGCAACGCGGACCGCTCCATGCCAACCGCCGCGGCCGTCCGCGATATGTTGTTGCCGAAGCGCGCCAGCTGGGTCAACAGGTACTTGCGTTCGAAGGCCGCCCTTGCCTCGCGCAGCCCAAGGGACATCACCTCGCTGGAATCGTGAAACAGGACCGGCGCCGGACTGGTCTGCCTCACTTCGCCGGGCAACATGTCCGCCGTGATTGCCCCGTCCTCGCGTTCCGGCGTCATGATCAGCAGGGATTCGATCACGTTGCGTAACTGCCGCACGTTGCCCGGCCAGTTGGCCATCAGCAGAGCCATTTCGGCATCGCCCGTCAGCGTCCGTGCGCTGAGACCCTGCTGGCGCACGGCGCGTCTGATGAAGTACTGCGACAGCGGAGCCACATCCTCCCGCCTTTCCGAAAGTGGCGGGACGTCGATCGACACGACATTCAGGCGGTAGTAGAGATCCTCTCGGAAATGGCCTGATTGCACCGCTGCGGTGATGTTGCCGCTTGCGGACGTGAGGACCCGCACATCGGCCCTGACCGGCGTGTCGCCTCCCAGTCTGGTGAAGACCTGATCCTGGAGCGCCCTCAGGATCTTGCCCTGTGTGGCCAGCGGCATGTCCGGGACGTTGTCGAGGAGCAGCGTGCCTCCGTCGGCGCGCTCGAACACTCCGTGGGTGATGACCGGCGCGCCCTGTGATGTCCGGCTTACCTTTCCGAAGAGTTCTTCCTCCACCCTCTCGGGCTCCATTGTGGCGGCATTGATGGCAACGAACGGTCCACCGGTGCGCGGCGACTGCAGATGAATATGCCGGGCCACGAGTTCCTTGCCGGAACCTGCCGGCCCCGTGATCAGGACCCTGCTGCCAGTGGGTGCAACCCGGGAAATGGCTTCTCGCAACTGCGCCATCGCCCGTGACTCGCCGACGAGATCGTCGAGGACACGGGTGGAGCGCCGCAATTCCTCGTTCTCCCGACGCAGTCTCGCCTCGTCGAGTGCCCGCTTGACCACCAGGAGCACCTTGTCGGTCTGAAGCGGCTTCTCGATGAAGTCGTAGGCGCCGATCCTGGTGCACTTGACGGCAGTGGTAATGGTGCCGTGGCCACTGATCATGATGATGGGCATGAACGGATGGTGGGCGACGTAGTCGCGCAGCAAATCGACACCATCGCGCCGTGCCCCGCGAAACCAGATGTCGAGGATCAACAGGGACGGCACCTGTTCGGCGACCGCGGCATCGGCGGAATCGGGATCGGATGCCGTGCGCGCCTGGTAGCCCTCATCCTCAAGAACATCGGCCAGAGTCCGGCGGATATCGCGCTCGTCATCGACGATGAGGATGTCATGCTTCATCAGCCGTCTTTCCGTTCCAGAGGCAGTGACAGGATCACCGATGCACCGCCTTCCTTCCTGTTCTGCAACACGAGGTCTCCGCCATGATCCCTGATCGTCGATCGTGCGATCGTCAGACCGAGGCCATAGCCGTCATCCTTGCCATGGGATTCATGCGGTTCGAGGAGTGTCTCGGGACGCTCAACGGGGAATCCCGGACCATTGTCATCGATCCTGATAACACACCATGCACCCTCCTCCGCAATGGTGGCCTTCACGATATCCCCCTCCACCCTCTCCACATCGTCCATGCGGAAGGCTTCCGCCGCATTCTTGACGATATTGAAAATGGCGGCACAAATCATGTCGCCATCACAATGGACCACTGGCGGGGTCTCTGGATAACTGCGCTCGAAGATGATCCGGGTATCGGAGATCTCCTGAAGCCGAATGGCTTTCTCGACAATGTCAACGGCACTTTCCAGGGCCATGATGAGCGTCGGCATCCTTGCATGGCGGGAAAACTCGTTGACCACGTGGGTCATGTGCATCGCCTGCCGCTTGATGGTGTCGGTGAGTTCCAGAAACACTTCGGGCGACTCCGTGACTCCGCCTGCAAACTTGCGTTCCAGTCGCTCTGCGGAAAGCGTGATGGGGGTCAGCGGATTCTTGATTTCATGAGCTACCCGCATGGCCACGTCGCTCCACGCGGCCTTGCGCTGCGCGAGCACGAGCGGCGTGACGTCATCGATGGTCATCACGAACCCGCCGCGTCGCACGGGTCCTTCCGGATCACCCTCGACATTGCCGATACGTACAAAGAGACGCCGCAGCCCGGCATCGCTTTCGAGGTCGACGCTGCCCGATGCCGCGCGCGTCTTCATGGCCTGCGAGAGAATCTTGTCAGCCTCGGGCATGGTGTCGATGAGGTTGGCGCCGACGAGGTCGGTCTCGGTCACATTGAGCAATTCCAGCGCCCGGCGGTTCACGAGTTCGATGATCCCGGTGTCATCGAGTCCGATGACACCGGCACTGACGCCGGAAAGGACCGACTCGGTGAAGCGCCGCCGTCCCTCGAGATCCTTGTTGGCTTCAACCAGAGCATGGCGCTGTTCGGCAATCCGGTCGGCCATGCGGTTGAAGGCCTGGCCAAGCAGGGAAATCTCGTCGGATCGTCCACTCAGCGGCACGCGCACTGAAAGGTCGTCCTGGCGGATCTTCTCGGCGGCATTGGCCAGTGCCACGACCGGACCGACCAGGCGAGATGCAAGCTGCAGTGCGAACCACACCGCAACAAACAGCAGCAAAAGAGCAGCGACGGCATAGAAGAGCGAGAAGGTCAATTGCAGGTTGGTTCGCTCAAGAGCGAGCTTTCTGTAGGAGGATGCGGCCGCGAAGACCTTCCTGGTACTCTCGATGACGTCAGGGTCGACACTGCTTCCCGCCAGCAGGTACGTGCTGCCCCGGCTGAGGCTGACGAGGGCGCGCACCCTGTCCCTGACGCTTGATTTCAGAATGACGGCGTCACCGGCATCGGCGCGCTCAATCTCGTGTGCCGTGAGAGCTTCCATGCTGAGGCCGGTGGAAAGGGAGCCCTGCATGATGATCTGGCCCAGGCTGCTCATCACGACCCACTCCGAGATGCCTCTCACCCCCGCGCGGTCCTCAAGGTAGGCCGTGAACTCCTCCATGCTGCCACTCGACTTCGGCACGTAGAGGTGAAAGTCGCGGGCGAGCGCGAGTGCGCCGGATCCAAGGGAGATGCGATGTTCTTCCAGGTAGGCATCGGCAACTCTGGTTGACTGTGCAATGGCGGTCTGGACGCGTTCATTGAACCAGGAGTCAATGCCCATGTTGAAGAAGGTCGCCGATGAGACGCCGATGAGCACGGCGGGGATCGTCGCGGCCAGACCAAAGGCGGCGACCAGCCTCGCCTGCAGTCTTGAACCTGCCATCCCCTCCCTGCGCTGCGACCACATGGCGGCAAGGCGGCGGATGATGATGACGGCAAAGGCAAGGAGGAGGGCCAGGTCGATGTTCAGGAGAACGATGAGGGTGTTCTGGTCCGGCTCAAACGGCCCCGAACCTGTGAGCGCCCCATAGGTCGCAAGGCCGGACAGCACCGCCGCAACCGCAAGAACCACGTTCACAATCCGGCTGCGCGACCATCGTCCCGTCGGCTTGCGGAACCAGCCGAACAGCCTGGGCGGTGTCGTCCTCATCGGGTCCCCCGGGGAGTGCATCGCTTCCGGCTGCGGAGCGTGCCCGCCGGTCGTCTCGAGACTCATGGATTAAGGTGGAGCCCCCGAAATCAGCCCCGGCCATCATACAGGCGCCGCCCGGGACATGCACCCTGCGACCCATCCCTATCCGATGATGACATCCGTGACGAACTTGACCCCGGGATAGGCGAGAGTCATCAGGAGATAGCCGGTCAGCACCAGGCGTGCCGCCCTGCGGCCCCGTGTTCCCCAAAGCTGGCGGGCCACGAGAAGCATGGCAATGACGGCGAAGGCGGCCACCGTGAAGACGATCTTGTGGTTCATGCCGGCGATGACATCCGCCGTCGAAGTGGCCGCCAGTCCTGTGGCGATTCCGGCGGCAAGGATGATCTCGCTTGTCACCAGCAGTCGGATCTCCAGTCGCTCGCAATCGGCCAGGGACGGCAACAGCGGTGCCAGCCGGTCCGGCCTGCGCCGCTTGAGAGAGCGTTCCTGAAGAATGACGGCGAGACCCGCGATCGCCGCCATTGTGAGGAACACATAGGTCGTGACTGACAGGACCACGTGCAGGCCGATCCATTCCGAGACGGAGTCAATCCCGGGAGATCGGGGCGTCTCTGCCTGGTTCCAGGCCAGTGCCAGAACCGCCATGACGAGGATCCAGGGTCCGAGAATGGCCCCCAGCCGCCAGAATTCCGGAACCAGGAGAGAAAGGATGAGAAACAGCACCAGACAGGCCGACACCGTCAACCAGATCGCGGGCCCGAACCCCGTGGGCCATGAGTTGCTGAACTGGGCCGCTGTCCATGCCGTGGCGGCAAGCGCCGCCAGACCGAAGGCTCCCCAGAAGTGCAGCCCCTTCTCGAAGCGGCCCAGGAACGGCAACACACCTGCCGGAACCAGCAGGACAGGGACCAGATGATGCCAGAAGATCATGGACGCATCCTCGCCAATTCAATCCGTTGCCGCAATCCCGCGCGCAGCATGAGGGGCGGGCTGCAGGCGGTTTCACGGAGAGCGCGAACGCGCTAGGTTGCCGACATGGGCAAGTCGGCGCATTCGATTGCAGCTGTCGTCGTGGCGGCCGGCCAGGGCGAGCGTGTGGGCGGGCCGGTGCCCAAGCAGTACCTCCCTCTGGACGGTCGGCCGCTCATCCACTGGTCGCTCAGCCGCCTTGCGACTCACCCGGCAATTCACCCGGTCCTTGCCGTCATTCATCCCGACTTCGCGGCTCTTCACGAGGAATCTGTCGCCGGGCTCGATCTTCCCCCTGCCGTGCATGGCGGCGCCACGCGCCAAGAGTCGGTGCTGAATGGTCTCGAGGCCCTGCGCGTTCACGCGCCGGACCTTGTACTCGTTCATGATGCGGCGCGGCCCTTTGTCAGTGAGCACCTTCTCGACGAGATCGTGCGGACTCTCCGGGAAAGGAGGTGTGGTGTCATTCCTGTGACGGGCATAACCGATACCGTGAAGTACCGTTCCGGCAACGAGGTGACAGGTACCGCCGACAGGGACCGGCTCGTTTGTGCGCAGACACCCCAGGGATTTCCCTATGCCGGGATTCTGGCGGCCCACCAGCAGGCGTACGGACGGACGTTCACCGATGATTCCGCCGTTGCCGAAGCCGCCGGCATGACTGTCGTCACCGTCAACGGCGACAGGGCCAACATCAAGATAACGCACGCCGAGGATTTCTCAGTGCCCTCTGACCAGACCGAAATCTCCACCGGTACGGGCTATGACGCCCATGCGCTCGTGGCTGGCGATCATGTCATGCTGTGCGGTGTGCGTATCGACCACGACCGGACCCTCGAAGGCAACACGGATGGCGATGTCGGGCTCCACGCCCTTGTCGATGCCGTTCTCGGGGCGCTCGGATGCGGTGATCTCGGGCGGCATTTTCCTGTGGGAGATGCCACATGGAGTGGACGTCCCTCGGGCGATCTTGTCAGGGTGGCGCGGGATCTGATGACGGAGCGCCGTGCAACCCTGCTCCATGCCGATATCACCCTGATGTGCCAGAAACCACGCCTCGCACCCCGCCAGGAGGAGATGCGCCACGCGGTGGCGGGTCTTCTCGGCGTCGGGGAGTCACGGGTCAACATCAAGGTCACGTCCACCGATGGTCTTGGTTTCCTGGGCCGGTGCGAGGGCATCGCGGCTGCGGCCACCGTCACCATTCGCCGCCCGCTGCCGTGATATGCGCCGCAATCCGGCAATGACGGGGTTCGCGCCGTGGGTGGCGACCTTGGGCGGCGTCGGTCTCCTTCGTCCGATGCCTGGAACCCTGGGCTCCCTGGCGGCCCTGCCGCCCGCCTTCCTTGTCATGTGGCTTGCAGGGCCATGGGCAGTTCTTGCGGCATCGCTCGTTGTTCTCGTGGCGGGGCTCGTTGCCGTCCGACACGTTGCCGCCACGATGGAGGCAGGAGCAGACCCGGACCACGCCGCCATCGTCATCGATGAGGCGTGCGGCCAGTTTCTTGCCCTTATCCCGGCCATGCTTTCTCCCGTCTTGTGGATTCTCTCCTTTGTCCTCTTCCGGCTCTTTGACATCTGGAAACCCGGACCCATTCGCATGATCGAGCGGCGGCTTGAGGGCGCCTGGGGCGTCATGCTGGACGACGTGGCCGCAGGCGCTGCGGCGGCGGCATGTGTCTGGGCGTTCTCCTGGACAGGATGGGCCAATGTTTGATGCGGCGATTCTCGATGCCGCCGGGCGCGTCCTCGACCTCTGCCGGCAACGCAGGATGATGGTTGTCACCGCCGAATCCTGCACCGGAGGGCTGCTCGCAGGATCACTCACGGCCGTTGCCGGGTCCTCCGACGTCGTCGATTGCGGATACGTGACCTATTCCTGTTCCGCCAAGACAGCACTTCTCGGGGTGCCTGCCATCCTCATCCACGCACATGGCGCGGTCAGCGAGGAGGTCGCGCGGGCCATGGTCGAAGGCATACGCAACCACCATCCGGGTCGCGCCGGGGTCGCCATCACCGGGGTTGCCGGTCCGGGCAGCGATTCCCGGGCCAAGGCCGCGGGTCTTGTGTACCTGGCGGCGGCGGTTGACGGCGAGATCTTGGTTACGGAAAACCGCTACGGCGACATCGGGCGTCACGCTGTCAGAATGGCCTCGGTACGCGATGCCCTGATGCTCATCGCACACTGTCTTCGTCCATGACCACCGGACCGTAGAGGTCGCGGGCCCGGTCTTCGAAGGAACGGACAAGACGCCGGGCCGCCTCGAGGTAAAGGACACCGATGGTCCGTTGCAGGAGACGCGAGTTGAACTCGAAATCGATGGCGAACTCGACGAGACACCCCCCATCGTCCCGGGGAACAAAACGCCAGATTCCCTCCATCTTCCTGAACGGACCCGAGGTGTGGGCCGTGTGGATTTCCCGACCGGGAACCAGGGTCACCCTGGACGTGTAGCTTTCCCGGATGAGGCGAAAACCGATCACCAGATCGGCCCAGAAGACATTGCCGTCGCGCCTGGTGACACGCGCCGCCACACACCAGGGGAGAAACTCGGGATACCGGCCGACATCGGCCACCAGGCTGTAGAGTTGCTCAGCCGTCCACGGCAACAGTTTCTGTTCGCGATGCCGGGCCACCTTCAGCCTCCGGCATGGCGGCGCGCCTGCATGATGGCAAAATCCCGGTCAGCATGATGGGATGACCGGGTGAGCGGACTGGCGCTCACCATGAGAAAGCCCCTGGCCCGGGCGATTGTCTCCAGTTCCTGGAACTCCTCGGGCGCCCAGAAACGGTCGATGACATGGTGGCGTGGCGTAGGCTGCAGGTACTGCCCGACTGTCAGGAAGTCGACATCCGCCTGACGCATGTCGTCCATGACCTGCATGACCTCGTCCCTGGTCTCGCCGAGTCCCACCATCAGCCCCGACTTGGTGAAGATCCCAGAATCGATCTCCTTGACACGCCACAACAGATTGAGGGAGGCAAAGTACCGTGAGCCGGGCCTCACGTCGCGATAGAGCCTGGGAACGGTCTCCAGGTTGTGGTTCAGGACGTCGGGACGCGCCGCGACAACCTGCTCGACCGCCCCCTCCTTGCGCAGGAAATCGGGGGTCAGGACCTCGATGGTCGTGGCCGGAGACACCCGGCGTATCTCGTTGATGCAGGCGACAAACTGCCCGGCCCCGCCATCATCGAGATCGTCCCTGTCCACCGAGGTGATGACCACGTGCTTGAGACCAAGCTCTCGGATGGCCTGCGCGAGACGCCGTGGCTCATCGTTATCGACCGGACCGGGCCGGCCTGTGGTGACATTGCAGAAAGTGCAGCCCCGAGTGCAGATGTCACCGAGAATCATGACGGTGACATGCCGTTTCGACCAGCACTCACCGATGTTGGGACACGCGGCCTCCTCGCACACTGTCGACAGCCCCGCCTTGCGGACGAGCTGGCGCGTCGCGTGGTATTCCGGCGATCCTGGCGCCCGGGCCCTGATCCACTTCGGTTTGCGGGGAACGGCAGCCGGATCCCGCCACGCTTTTTCGGGGTGGCGTTCACGAACGGGCTGGACACGCGAGAGCCTGGTCATGACGCGTCAGATGTGGAGGGCACGACCATAGGCCGCAAGAACCGATTCACCCATCATTTCCGAAAGGGTCGGATGGGGAAACACGGTGGTCATGAGTTCGGCCTCGGTGGTTTCGAGGGTGCGGGCGATGGCAAATCCATGGATCAGTTCCGTAACTTCGGCACCAATCATGTGAGCGCCGAGAAGTTCGCCGGTGTCTGCGTCAAACACGGTCTTCACCATGCCCTCGTCGTCACCCAGGGCGATGGCCTTGCCGTTGCCGAGAAATGGAAAACGTCCGACGCGGACGGCGTGCCCGGCATCGCGGGCAGCCGCTTCCGTGAGACCGACGCTGGCAATCTGCGGGTGGCAGTAGGTGCAACCTGGAATGTTTCCGGTGTCGAGTGGCTCGACATGGTCTAGACCTGCAATCCTCTCGACGACGATGATACCCTCGTGACTGGCCTTGTGGGCAAGCCAGGGCGGACCGGCAAGATCGCCTATGGCGAACACCCCCTCTTCTCCCGTTTCGAGCCAGCGGTTGACGGCAACATGGCCTTGCGAAACCTTGATGCCGGTATCCTCGAGTCCGAGGTTCTCCGTGTTGCCAACAATGCCAACGGCGAGGATGACACGTTCGGCCGACAACAGGTGTTCTTCGCCAGCACCATCCGTGATATTGACCGAGGCGCTGTCCGTTGATGTGCCAACCTCGTGGACGAGGCTTCCTGTGTGAACACTGATTCCCTGTTTCTCGAATGATTTGCGAGCGATGGACGATATTTCCTCATCTTCCAAGGGAAGTATGCGGTCGACCACCTCGATCACCGTGACGTCTGCTCCCATGTCACGGTAGAAACTGGCAAACTCGATGCCGATGGCGCCAGAGCCGATGACGATGACCGACGCCGGCATGGTCTCGGGCACCATGGCCTTGCGATAGGTCCAGATGATCCTTTCGTCGGCCTTCACATTGGCCAGTTCCCGGGGACGCGCGCCCGTGGCAAGTACAATGTGACCGGCCTCCAGCAGGGTCTCGCCGACGCGGACCTTTCCTGGTCCCGCCAGCTGCCCCTCGCCCTTGATGACCGTGACGTCGTGTTTGGACAACAGGTGCCTGACGCCCCGTGAAAGACGGTCGGCCACCTTGCGGCTTCGCCCGACCACGGCGGCGATGTCGAAGCGCGGGCTGTCTATGTCGAGGCCGAACGTGTCGCCATGACGCGCCAGGCGCATCACCTCCGCCGAACGCAGCAGCGCCTTCGTCGGGATGCATCCCCAGTTGAGGCACACGCCGCCCAGATGGTCGCGTTCGATGACCACGACCGACATCCCGAGCTGCGCAGCGCGGATGGCGGCAACATACCCTCCCGGACCCCCGCCGAGGATAGCAAGGTCGTAACGCGACTGGACCATCAGGTGTTCCTCTACAAGAGAAGGGAAATCGGTGATTCGATGAAATCTCTGAAGGTATTCAGCAGAGCCGCGCCGGTTGCGCCGTCGATGACCCGGTGATCGGCCGAGAGCGTCGTGCTCATCAGCGTTGCCACGGCGAGCGCTCTATCCCTTGCCACCGGTCGCGGATAGCCCGCACCGACTGCCAGAATTCCGGCCTGCGGCGGATTGATGACAGCATCGAATTCCCTGATCCCGTACATGCCCAGATTCGACAGAGTGAAACTCCCGCCCTGGTACTCCTCCGGCATGAGCTTGCCGTCGCGGGCGCGACCGGCGAGATCCCGCATGGTTGTCGAGACGTCCAGGAGACTCCTGGAGGCCGCATCTCGGATAACTGGGGTCACAAGCCCGCCATCGACGGCAACAGCCACAGAAAGATCGACATGGGCAAATCGCCGGATGACATCGCCTCCCCACTGGACGTTGGCGTCCGGGACGTCCCTCAGGGCGAGTGCAAGCGCCCGGATGATGAAGTCGTTCACCGAAACCCGATGTCCCGCCGTGTTGATCTCGCGCCGCGCCTCAAGCAGTCGATCGATATCGCAGTCCAGCGAAAGGTAAAAGTGCGGGATGGTCTGCTTGGCCTCCTGCAGGCGGCCGGCGATGATGCGGCGCATCCCGGTCACCCTGATCTCTTCCCACGCACTTGCCGTGGCCGGCGTTCGGGCGGACGTACCCGCCTTCAGCACTTGCTCGATGTCGCGCTTGACGATGCGGCCCCCCGGGCCACTGCCAGTGACATCAGTGAGCGACAACCCGGCCTTGAGCGCCATGCTGCGGGCAAGGGGACTGGCGGCCTTTCTCCGGCCACTCGGAGCTTGCTCGCCAGTCCCGCCCCGGACGACCGCGTTCTCCGGTTCGGCATCGAGCTCTTCCGGCGCGGGACCGGTCGATGGCGGGGCGACATCAACCCTGCCGGATTCATGCTCGGCAATTTCCTCGCCCTCTTCCAGAATGAGGGCGATCGCCTGGTTCACCGGGACGTTTTCGGTTCCCTCGTCGACCAGAAGACGGCCAACGGTTCCTTCATCGATGGCCTCGACCTCCATGGTGGCCTTGTCGGTCTCGATCTCGGCGAGCACGTCACCCGAAGCGACGGTGTCTCCCTCTTTGACCAGCCACCGCGCCAATGTGCCCACCTCCATGGTGGGTGAAAGCTGTGGCATGGTGATGGTGATCGGCATACCGGTCTTCCTCAGCCGCAATCAGACATAGCAGACGTCGCGCACCGCCCGGACTATCCGATCCGCCTGGGGCAGCGCTGCCGCCTCCAGGTTGGCAGCATAAGGCAATGGCACGTCCGCTGCCGACACCCGAGCGGGTGGAGCATCGAGGTGATCGAACCCCCGGTCACACACGGCAGCGATCACCTCGGCGCCGATTCCGGCAAAGGACCATCCCTCCTCCACCACAACGAGCCGGTTGGTGCGGGCAAGGGAAGCGATTATGGTCGGAACATCGAGGGGGCGTATGGTGCGCAGATTGATGACTTCGGCCTCGACACCTTCCTCGGCCAGCATGCTGGCCGCCTCGAGAGCACGGCTGACCGTGATCGAGTAGCCGACGATGGTGACATCCCGGCCCGGCCGTTCGATTGCCGCCTTGCCGATCTCGAGGACGACATCGCCATCGCTGACGTCGAACGATACGCCGTAGAGAATTTCGTTTTCGAGGAAGATGGTCGGATTCGGATCCCGTACGGCCGCCTTGAGGAGTCCCTTGGCATCCGTGGCCGACCACGGCGTGACAACCTTCAGTCCAGGAACATGGCCAAACCACGAAGCGAAGTCCTGGGAGTGCTGGGCAGCCACTCTTGCCGCGGCGCCGTTGGGCCCGCGAAGGACGACGGGGCACCGTACCTCACCGCCAGACATGTAGAGTGTCTTGGCCGCCGAGTTGATGATCTGGTCCATCGCCTGCATGGCGAAATTGAAGGTCATGAACTCGTTGATGGGTCTCAGGCCGGCCATGGCGGCGCCGATGGCCAGGCCGGCGAAGCCGTGTTCCGTGATGGGCGTGTCGATGACCCGGCCGGCGCCGAACTCCTCGAGCAAACCTTGGCTCACCTTGTAGGCGCCCTGGTACTCGGCAACTTCCTCGCCGATCAGGAAGACCCGTTCGTCGCGCCGCATCTCCTCAGCCATGGCATCGCGCAGAGCCTGGCGCACCGTCATCTCGACCATCATGCGCTCCCACCGTCTGCGTCGACCATGACGTCGGTCATGAGTTCGCTGACGTCGGGTTCGGGACTTGTCTGGGCGTGTTCCGCTGCCTCCGCCACGGTTTTCTTGATGTCCCGATCGATGGCTTTCAGCGCCGCATCGTCGATGGTTCCGCCCTCGACGAGCCGCACCCCCCCCCGGGGTTTTTCTGGAGGACCAGTGCGTGGACTTTCAGCTCCGCACCGGCGATGGTCCCGCCCCCGGCGACCCGGGCCCGCAACTGCTCGATCGGATCCTGCCGCTCACGGACCTTCTGGACCTCGTCCCGGGTCCGGTACTTGACCGGATCCGACATCGAGTGTCCCCGGTAACGATAGGTCTGCATCTCGACCAGCATTGGACCCTCGCCGTCGCGCACCCGTGCCACCAGGCCCCTGGAGGCCTCATGAACCGCCACGACATCCATGCCGTCGACCTGAACGCCGTGGATGCCGAAGGCTTCACCACGATGGCAGAGCTCCGTTCCCGCCTTGGCGCGGCGGACAGCCGTTCCCATGGCGTACTGGTTGTTTTCGATGACGAAGATCACGGGCAACTTCCACAAGCTCGCCATGTTGAAGGTCTCGTAGACCTGTCCCTGGTTGGCAGCCCCTTCACCGAAGAAGACCAGAGTGACGTTGTCACGCCTCTGGTACTTCTGGGCAAAGGCAATACCGGCGCCCAGTGGAACCTGGGCGCCGACAATGCCGTGGCCACCGTAGAATCCGCGTTCGATATCGAACATGTGCATGGAACCGCCCTTGCCTTTCGAAACGCCGGCGCCACGGCCGGTCAGCTCGGCCATAATGGCCGCGGGCGGGACACCACGCACCAGGGCGTGGGCGTGACAGCGGTAACTGGTGATCACGGCATCGTCCGTCCTGATGGCGGCATCCATGCCGACCACCACGGCTTCCTGGCCGATATAGAGATGGCAGAAGCCGCCGATCAGGCCCATGCCATACATCTGGCCCACCTTTTCCTCGAAACGGCGCACCAGGAGCATGGTGCGATAGAAGTCCACCAGGACAGCGGGATCGTCTGCAGGTGCAGCGGCCATCATGCCCCCTCGCGACAGGGCGGAGCAGAACGGTGGACAGACAGGAGATCAGTCGAATGCGGCATCATCGCTTCTCATGATCACGAGCTCATGGGGATGCGCCAGATTGAGGGTCCGACGCGCCTGTTCATCAAGCATGTCCCGGTCAATGCTCGGTGGGTTGAGAAGCGTGACATGGTTCAACAACCTCTGCTCCACGGCAGTCAGCTGCATGCGTTCGGCTTCGACCCGTTCGATCTGCTGTTCCAGGGACATGATTGCGAGAATGCCGTTTTCACCCTGGATGGCATGGTAGCCAAAGTAGACGACTGCGAACATGCCAAGAAGAAAAGGCAATGAACGAAGGGTGGAGCGGAAGCGTTCATGCAGGCCGCGCATGGCGTCAACAAACCACAGCGCCGGGGAATATGTCAAGATCGTCCATGGTCAGGTCCCTGATCATGGTCGCCCGGACCAGATGGCCCCGGTGTCAAGTTCTTCCTCGATTTTCAACAACCTGTTGTACTTCGCGGTACGATCGGAACGGGAGAGTGAACCGGTCTTGATGTGCCGGCATCCCAGCCCGACGGCAAGGTCGGCGATGGTGGTGTCCTCCGTCTCTCCAGAGCGATGCGACATCACGGATCGATAACCTCTCTCGTGCGCACACGCCACGGCCTCCATCGCCTCGCTGAGCGTTCCCACCTGGTTGACCTTGACGAGAATGGCATTGGCCACGCCCTTGTCGATCCCCTGTTCAAGGCGGCTTTGCCTTGTCACGAAAATGTCGTCACCCACCAACTGGACCCTGTCGCCCAGTTCCTCTGTCATCGCCTGCCAACCTTCCCAGTCATCCTCCGCAAGGCCATCTTCGATGGATGCGATCGGGTAGGATTCCAGGAGTTCCCTGTAGAGTTCGATCATGGCCGCCGAATCGAGCTTGCGGCCGTCGGCGCTGAAGACGTAGCGTCCGTCGCGCCACAGTTCGCTTGCCGCGGGATCGAGGGCAAGGAAGACATCCTCGCCTGCGCGGTATCCCGAGCCGTCGATGGCCGACATCAGGAGGTCGAGGGCCTCCCGGGCATCCGTGATCTGCGGTGCGAATCCGCCCTCGTCACCAACATTGGTCGAATGACCCCGGGCCTGGAGTGTGTGCTTCAACTGATGGAAGATCTCGGAGCCCGCCCGCACGGCTTCCCTGAACGAATTGCACCCGGCGGGCAGGATCATGAACTCCTGGAAATCCAGAGCATTGTCCGCATGGGCGCCACCGTTGATGACATTCATCTGCGGCGCTGGCAAACGCCGCGCCGTGAGGCCGCCGACATGGCGCCACAGGGGAATGCCAGCCTGGTTTGCCGCCGCATGGGCCACGGCAAGGCTTACGCCCAGAATGGCGTTGGCACCGAGGCGCGCCTTGTCGGGGGTGCCGTCGAGCGACACCAGGCACTCATCGATCTCTCGCTGGCTGTGTACGTCCATGCCACGAACGGCATCAAAGATGTCACCATTGATTCCGTCGAGGGCCTTCAGCACACCCTGGCCGTGAAAGCGCGTGCGATCGCCATCGCGCAACTCCACTGCTTCGTGGGTTCCCGTCGAGGCGCCTGAGGGAACCGCTGCGCGTCCACTGGCGCCGTCTTCGAGAAGGACGTCGACTTCGACGGTGGGATTGCCGCGGCTGTCAAGGATTTCCCTGCCGCGGACGTCAATGATGGCGGTCATGGTCATCCCCTGTCGTTCCTGCCGGTATCGGCGCGACTCGTTGTACAACCCTTGACCGCGGGCCGCTCCTGGCAGCTTTCCGTCAAGGCTTTCGTCCCTTTGTGAGGGTATCGATTGCCAGGAGACGATCGAGAAGAACCGGCAAGTCATCAAGCGCCATCATGGTGGCCCCATCGGAAGGCGCCCTGTCTGGTTCCTCGTGGGATTCCATGAAAACCGCCGCCACGCCGACGGCAACGGCCGCCTGTGCCAGGAGTGGAACATACTCCCGCTGACCGCCGCTGGCGCCGCCCCTGCCCCCGGGCTGCTGGACAGAGTGGGTGGCGTCGAACACCACCGGCGTCCCATCGACTGCAAGCTGCGGAATGGCGCGCATGTCGGATACAAGCGTGTTGTAACCGAAACTTGTACCGCGTTCTGTTACCATGACATGAGAGTTTCCCGATGCCGTGATCTTGTTCACGACATGGGCCATGTCCCAGGGTGCCAGGAACTGGCCTTTCTTGACATTGACGGTCTTTCCGGTCTTCGCCGCCGCCACCAGGAGATCTGTCTGCCGACACAGAAAGGCCGGGATCTGCAGAACGTCAACCGCGCCGGCAACGGCCGGGCACTGATCGGGCAGGTGAACATCGGTGAGGACCGGGCAGCCCAGCCGGGATCGCACGTCGTCCAGGATCTGCAGACCCTCGTCCATGCCGGCGCCACGGGCACCGTCGAGGCTCGTCCGGTTGGCCTTGTCGAAGGAGCTCTTGTAAATGAAGCCAATGCCCCGCCGGGTCGTCATGGTCAACAGCCGCTCCGCCACGAAGAACGCGTGATCGCGATTTTCGATCTGGCAGGGTCCGGATATCAGGACAAAGGGAAGATCATTGCCGATGGTGACGGAGCCGGCACGCACATGACAACCACTGTCCATGGTTCAGACCAGTCTCGATTGTGTCACGGCCGCCTCGATGAAGGAGGCAAAAAGCGGATGCGGATCGAAGGGACGCGACTTGAGCTCCGGATGAAACTGAACCCCGACAAACCAGGGGTGATCGCCCAACTCGACGATTTCCGGCAGTTGGCCATCTGGCGACAGTCCCGAAAACACCAGCCCGTGCCGTTCCAGAATGACACGGTAGTTGATGTTGACCTCATAGCGGTGCCGGTGCCGTTCACTGATGAGGTTCCTGCGATAGATGTCGGCCACCCGGGTGCCCTTGGCGATGGCGCAGTCGAAAGCGCCAAGACGCATGGTGCCACCGAGATCCCCGTCGCCGGTACGCGTCTCGACCCTGTCGCCGTCGGCCCACTCCGTCAGCAAACCGACCACCGGATCCTGAGCCGGGCCGAACTCCGTCGATGACGCCCCTTCTATTCCGGCCATGTTCCGCGACACCTCGATAACCGCCATCTGCATTCCGAAACAGATTCCGAAATAGGGGATGCGGTGTTCCCTGGCGAAGGAAACGGCGGCGATCTTGCCGCGAGTGCCACGCGAGCCGAATCCCCCGGGCACCAGGATGCCATCCACCGAATCGAGATGGGCCACAGCATCCTCGCGCTCGAACACCTCGGAATCGATCCAGCGCAATCTGACCCTCACGCGGTTGGCGATGCCCCCGTGTGACAGCGCCTCGTTGAGCGACTTGTAGGCATCGGCCAGGCCCGTGTACTTGCCGACGACGGCGATGGTGACCTCGTCCTCGGGACTGCGGATGCCCTTCACCACCTGGCGCCATGACTCGAGGTCGGGCGCGTGTTCATCGCTCATGGCAAATGCTTTCAGAACTTCGCGGTCCAGTCCCGCCTCGTGATAGGAAACGGGCACCTGGTAGATGGTGTCGACATCGAGCGCCGGAACGACTGCCGACTCCCGGACGTTGCAGAAGAGTGCAATCTTGCTGCGTTCACCTTCCGGTATGTCGCGTTCGCAACGGCACACCAGAATGTCCGGCTGCAGGCCGATCGACCGCAGTTCCTTGACGGAATGCTGGGTTGGCTTGGTCTTGAGTTCGCCGGATGCCTTCAGGTAGGGCACCAAAGTGTGGTGAATGAGGATCGAATGGTACCGGGGAAGTTCCTGCACCATCTGCCGCATCGCCTCCAGGAATGGCAGACCCTCGATATCACCGACCGTGCCACCGACCTCGCACAGAACAAAGTCGGCATGATCGGTGTCCGCCCGAATGTACTCCTTGATGACGTCGGTAACGTGGGGAATGACCTGGACGGTGCCACCGAGGTAATCGCCACGCCGTTCGCGGGTCAGCACATCCGAATAGACCCGTCCGCTTGTCACCGTGTCCGAACGACGCGCCGGTACACCGGTGAACCGTTCATAGTGTCCCAGGTCGAGGTCGGTCTCGGCACCGTCGTCGGTGACGAACACCTCTCCGTGCTGATACGGATTCATGGTCCCGGGATCAACGTTGAGATAGGGGTCGAACTTGCGCAGCCGAACCGAGTAGCCACGAGATTGCAGAAGGGAGCCCAGCGCGGCCGTCGTCAACCCCTTGCCGAGGGAGGACACCACGCCGCCGGTCACGAATATGTATCGTGTCATGGACGCCCAACGTAGCACACGGCCCCGCCGGACAAAGTGATGAAGATCAAGCCAGTTGTGGAAAAACGGTCCGCTGTGCCCCCAGGCGTCATTCCGAAGTCGGCACGGTGGGAATGGTCTCGATCGGAGCCTGCGTCTCGATGTCGTCGACAATCGAGGTGCTCTCGCCACGATCGGACACCAGAATGCTGAGCGCCAGGCTCGAGACGAAGAAGAGCGTGGCTACAATCGCCGTGGCGCGCGTCATCATGCTTGCCGTACCACGTGCGGACATCAGCCCCTGCATGTTGCCACCGCCGCCCATGCCCAGGCCGCCGCCCTCGCCCCGTTGCAAAAGGACGAGTCCGACAATGGCCAGGGCGAAGAGCACATGCAGGATGAGAAGGATTGTCTGCACGGCAGGCCTCGCACATGTTCACCGCGTCGCCGATGTAGCACAGCGTACCCGGCAGTGCCATACACTTCAGTCCGGCGCGCCGTCGGTGGCGATCTGCCAGAACCTGTCGGGGTCGAGACTGGCTCCGCCGATGAGCAGACCATCTACAGGTTCGATGGCGAGAAGCTCGCGGGAGTTCGACGGATTGACGGAGCCGCCGTATAGAAGACGCACACCCTCCCCCAACCGCGCCATCAACTGCTGCTTGAGAAACCGGTGCATGGCGAGCACATCCGCCGCGTTCGCGGTGTCGCCGGTACCGATGGCCCACACAGGCTCCCAGGCGATGACGGTATTGGCCGCCGTGGCGCTCACCGGGAATGAGCGGGCCAACTGGTCTGCCGCTGTATCAAAGGCCTTTCCCGCCCGTCGCTCATCCCGGTTCTCTCCAATGCAGATAATGGCGACGAGACCGGCCTGGTGGGCGGCCTTGGCCTTTTTCCTGACGTCGCGGCTGCCTTCCCCGTGAGACGTTCGACGCTCCGAATGACCCACCAGAACATGGCTGCACCCAAGATCCGCCAGCATGGTGGCAGCGATGTCGCCGGTGTACGCGCCGTGTGTCTCGTGATGGCAGTCCTGGGCACCCACGAGAATGCCGGTATCGCGTAGCAGTCCCGCCACCGAGTTGAGCAGCGTCGCCGGAGGACAGACGAGGACATCGCAGGGAAGGCCGTTTCTCGCCTTTTCGGCAAGCCTGCGGGCCTGGTCCTCTGCCCAGGCGAGGGTGCCGTGCATCTTCCAGTTGCCTGCTATCAGTGAGCGCATGGACGCCGTGAAACCCGTAATGTGCTCCTTCAATAGAGCGATGCCGGCCCCTGAACAAGATCGCCGCGCCGTTCGAACCTGCGTGTCTGACAACACTGTTGTCCAAGCTTGCCGGTGAACCTAGAATGACACGTTGCAAGTCGTGATCTCTCCATGCTGACAAAACTTCGTGAAGGCGCCTCTTCATGGCCCGCCAAGGTGATATTGTGCGTCGTCGCTCTCAGTTTCGTGGGCTGGGGTGTCGGCGACATCTTTGTCAGCCGGGGCGAGACCACGGTTGCCGAGGTAGGCGACGATGCCATTGACATCCGGGACCTGCAGGTGGCCTACCGCAACCGTGTCCGTTCCCTGCAATCCAGCGGTATCCGGGTTGACCCTGGCACCGACCTGGCACACCGGCAGGCACGACTGGCTCTCGAACAGCTTGTTCAGGATGCGATGCTCGATCAGGCGGCAGACACATTCGGCATCACAACGAGCGACGCCACCTTGAGGAACGCCATCGTCAACAACGAGATGTTCCATGACGTGGCAGGCAACTTTGACGGCAATGTCTTTGCCGGCATTCTGTCCATGAACGGACTCACCGAGGAAATCTATCTCGCCAGCCTCGGCCGGGACATTTCCCGCGGCCAGCTGATCGCCAGCCTGGGCGCCCTGCCCACGCTGCCCGATGAACTGGTCCGCAGAATCACGCAGTACCGTCACGAAGAGAGAACGGCCGAAATGGCGGTCATATCCAACGATGTGCTGGTTGCCCTTCCCGAGCCGCAGGAAGGCGAACTGGCGTCGTGGTTTGCCGACCGGGCCGGTGCCTACGAAGCGCCGGAATACCGTTCGGCGTCCTATCTTCTGATCCACGCCGAGGATATTGCCGGTACGGTCGAGATCACGTCCGAAGAGATCGTGGCGGCCTATGACGTGGCACCTGACCGGTGGATCGAGCCGGAACGCCGTCTGGTCAGGCAGGCCCGCTTCACGACACGCGAGGAGGCTGAGGAAGCACTCGCCCTGCCCTTTGACGAGATCGTGTCCGTGGACGGCGAGGCACGGTGGCTGCGCCGCAGCGATCTCCTTGAGGAACTGGCCGAACCGGTGTTCGCCACCGTTGTCGGCGATGTTGCCGGCCCCGTCGAGTCACCCCTGGGCGGCTGGCTGATCTACAGCATCGACGAGGTTGAAGACCAGGTCGTGACGCCCCTGGAGGAGGCACATGACATCATTCGTGGCGAACTTGCTCTCGCACAGGCACGCTACGCCCTCTTCGATCTTGCCGACGATCTCGATGATCTGATTGCCAGCGGTGCCTCCCCCGCGGACATGGCATCGACCCTGGGCCTCGAAATGAAGACAATCGAAAGGGTGTCGGCACGTGGCCAGACCGAGAATGTCGGCTCCCTCCAGATCGTTCCCGAAACGCCCGAATTTCTGGAGGAAGTCTTTCTTGCCAGCCTCAGTTTCGTCTCGACTGTCCTGGAAACCGACGACGGCGGTCTGCTGGTTGTCGAGGTGACGGAGATCGTGCCGGCACGCGCGCGTGTACTCGATGAGGTGCGCAACGAAGTTCTTGCGGATTGGCAGACTGAGCGCCAGACAGAACTGGCGACACGTGAAGCGGACCGGCTTGCCCGCAGCGCCGGTTCGACGGGTGATCTCAACGATGTCTTCGACTTTGCGGGTGTCGCCTTCGCGGTGACCGAGCCTTTCATGCGTCATTCCATGTCGCCGGTTGCCAGTCTTTCCTTCACGACGGTGGAGGCCCTCTTTGACGCACGACCAGGTGAGACGGTGGTACGGACTTCCGATGATGGCCGTCACCAGGTGGTAGCCCGTCTGGTGGACATCATCGACGCGGAGCACTCTCCGGAGGACGTATCGGCGGTCGGTGACAGGCTCCGGCAGGGCGTCATTCACGACATCAGTGAGAGACTCGTCTCAAGCCTGCGCGAAGACGTTACGGTCAGCATCAATGACGACATGATCGATCAGTCATTCTGAGATGGCAGAATACGATCCCGACTATCCGCTGTTCGAGGAGCAGTATCGAAATGCCGCGCCCCAGGTCGTGTGGACAAGACTGGTGGCCGATCTCGAGACACCCGTCTCGGCGATGCTCAGGATTGCCGGGTCGCAGACAAACACCTTCCTGCTGGAATCCGTCGAGGGAGGCGAATCGAGGGGGCGTTACTCGATCATCGGCATGCGCCCCGATCTCGTCTGGCGGTGTCGCGGCAACAAGGCGGATGTCAACCGGCGTGCGCGCTACGAACCGGATGCCTTCGTTGAGGAAGATGTCGGCGCGATCGAGTCCCTGAAACGCCTGGTCAGGGAGTGCGCGATTCCGTTGCCGGAAACCCTGCCGCCCATGGCGTCAGCGCTGGTGGGATATGTCGGGTACGAGATGGTACGCCTCATGGAACGCCTGCCAACCACGGCGCCGAGGGTTCTCGATGTGCCCGACGGCCTGCTCATCCGCCCGACAATCATGGCCATCTTCGACAACGTGGCAGATGAGGTCACCATCGTCACGCCGGTCTGGCCGACTGCAGGCATCCCTGCCCGCGCTGCCTATGCGAGAGCCTGTGAAAGGCTTTCCGATGTCGTGGCGGACTTCGACCGTCCACTCCCTGCCAGTGGATACGCGATCGGCAATGATGGTCCGGCGACGGCCGTCTCCAATACGCCCCATGAGCGTTTTCTGGAAATGGTGGAAAAGGCCAAGGACTACATCAACGCGGGTGATGCCTTCCAGATCGTGCTCTCACAACGGTTTGACCTGCCCTTCACCCTGCCTCCCTTTGCCTATTACCGGGCGTTGAGACGGGTCAATCCTTCGCCATTTCTGTTCTATCTCAATCTTGACGGTTTCGCCGTCGTCGGATCGAGCCCGGAGATACTTGTGCGGGTGAGAGACGGCCGCGTGACCATCCGCCCGCTCGCGGGGACCCGCCGTCGGGGACGTGATGCGACCGAGGACCAGGAACTCGGTGACGAGTTGCTGGCAGATGCCAAGGAACGCGCCGAACACCTGATGCTGCTTGATCTCGGGCGCAATGACGTCGGGCGTGTTGCCAGAATCGGCAGTGTCCATGTGACCGAGAGTTTCCAGATCGAACGTTACAGTCACGTCATGCACATCAGTTCCAACGTCGAAGGCGAAATGAAGGATGGTTGTGATGCCATCGATGCCCTGGTCGCGGGATTCCCAGCCGGCACGGTGAGCGGTGCGCCGAAGGTGCGCGCCATGGAGATCATCGACGAACTCGAGACGGACCGCCGTGGTGTCTACGCCGGAGCCATAGGCTACTTTTCGGCAAACGGCACCATGGACACGTGTATCGCCTTGCGCACCGCCGTCATCCGAAACGGTGTTCTTCATGTCCAGGCTGGCGCGGGCATTGTCGCGGACAGCGATCCGGAGGCCGAGCACGTGGAGTGCCGCAACAAGGCACGCGCGCTCCTGAGGGCGGCCGAGGAAGCGGTGGCTTTCGCCAGCCAGACCCGGGGCTTCAACCCCAGGCAGACCTGACGCATAGTCCGCCGATGCCGACCTGGAGCGGTTGTCCCCGGCAGTGAAAGGGTGATCATGCTTGTGCTGATCGACAACTACGACAGCTTTACCTACAACCTGTTGCACTACCTGGGAGAGCTGGGTGCCTCATGCGATGTCCATCGCAACGACGCGATCACCGTTGACGAGATCATGGCCATGCGGCCACGGGGCATTGTCATTTCCCCCGGACCATGTGATCCCGACCGGGCGGGCATCTGTCTCGAACTCGTGAAGCGCTCGGCCCGCGAGTCTCTGCCCCTTCTTGGCGTCTGCCTGGGACATCAGGCCATTGGCCAGGCTTTCGGCGGCACCATCGACCGCGCGCCCCGTCCCATGCATGGCAAGCTTTCGGTCATCGAACACGATGGAAACGGCGTGTTCGACGCAATTCCCACACCGCTTCGGGCAACACGCTACCATTCACTGACTCTGTGCCCGGGAAGCGTGCCTGGGTGCCTTGAAGTCAACTCCAGGACAAGAGACGGAATCATCATGGGTGTGCGCCACCGGGAACTGCCCATTCATGGCGTCCAGTTCCATCCCGAGAGCATCGAATCTGAACATGGCCATGGCATTCTCGGGAACTTTCTCGACATGCTGGAGACGGGAGAACACACGTGACAGACACATCCCAGGGGCTCAAGCCATGGATCGCGCGTGTTTCAGGGGGTGCGACCCTCGACGCGGACGAGGCGTCCCGGGCTTTCGATGTCATCATGTCCGGGGATGCCACACCGGCGCAATTGGGCGGTTTCCTCATGGCTCTTGCAGTCCGTGGCGAGACGGTCGCCGAACTCACAGGCGGAGCGCGTTCCCTGCGCTCGCGTATGGTCCGCATGACCGCGCCCGATGGCGCGATGGACATCGTCGGGACCGGAGGAGACGGCAAGGGAACGCTCAATATCTCGACTGCGACCGCACTCGTGGTCGCCGGCTGCGGTGTCACTGTGGCAAAGCACGGGAATCGAGCTGCATCGTCACGCTCGGGCGCGGCCGATGTTCTTTCGGCTCTCGGCGTCGACCTCGCCGCCGATCACGAGACAGTGCAACGCGCCATCGATGACGCAGGCATCGGCTTCATGCTGGCGCCACGTCATCACGGAGCCATGCGCCACGTCATGCCGGCCCGGCAGGAACTTGCCGTGCGCACCATCTTCAATCTCCTCGGACCGCTGGCCAATCCAGCCCGGGTCGGTCTCTACCTCATGGGCGTGGCGGCACAGGAGTGGGCCGAACCCTTCGCCCGCGTGCTGCGGGAACTGGGAGCCAGGAGCGCCTGGGTGGTCCACAGCGCCGATGGGTGCGACGAGCTGACTCTCACGTCGGACAATCACGTGGTGATCCTGGACAACGGGACAATCCGAACGACAAGGGTGAGTGCGGCCGATGCCGGCCTGGAGGCGGCCCCGTTTCGGGCCATCGCCGGTGGCTCGCCCGAAGAAAACGCCTCGGCCATGACCGGTCTTCTCGAGGGTGAGCCCGGCGCCTTCCGCGACACAGTGCTTCTGAATGCCGCCGCATCGCTTTGCGTTGCGAAGCGGGCAGCAACTCTCTCGGAGGGAGTGGCACTGGCCCGCGCGTCGATCGACAACCGCGCCGCCCGGCAGACACTTGATCGCCTGGTGGCGATTACCGGCGGAAACGCCTGACCGCCATGTCGGATGTCCTCGAACGCATCTGCCGCGACAAGCGGGACCATGTCGCGCGCCGCAGGACAAGCCGCCCGCTCGCGGATCTCGAGGCAACGATCCGCACCCTGGCCCCACCTGCCGGGTTCGCAACAGCGCTGGCAGCGAAGGCCGTGGACGGGATCGGGCTCATCGCCGAAATCAAGAAAGCTTCGCCCAGTGCCGGATTGATTCGCGAGGACTTCGACGCCCGGGCCATTGCCGAAACCTACAGGACGGCCGGAGCCGCCTGCCTTTCGGTTCTGACCGACACACCGTGGTTTGGCGGACGGGATGACGATCTTTCTGCTGCCCGCAAATCCAGCGGCCTGCCCTGCCTGCGCAAGGACTTCATGGTTGATCCCTACCAGGTGACCGAATCGAGAGCCATCGGCGCCGACTGCATCCTCGTCATCCTTGCCGCCGTCGATGATGCGCTTGCCGGAGAACTCGTGGCGACAGCCCGGGACCATGATCTCGATGTGCTTGTCGAGGTTCACGATCGCGGAGAGCTGGAACGGGCCCTGTCGCTCGATGCCAGGCTGGTCGGCATCAACAACCGCAATCTCAGGACACTCCGTGTGGATCTTCAGACGGCACTCACGCTCGGCCCCCTTGTGCCGCCGGACCGGGACGTGGTCTGTGAAAGCGGGCTCAGATCCCACGGAGATCTGGTGACCATGATGCGGGCGGGGATCAGACGTTTCCTGGCCGGCGAACACCTCATGCGCCAGGCTGACATCGGCGCCGCCACGCGTGCCCTCCTCGGCGACTCGTCGTGAGTTGGCGGCTGTAGCGCAAGGAGACCATGCGATGAACGACTCACTGACCCATCTCGATACCAGTGGACGGGCGCGCATGGTTGATGTTTCGGACAAGGCGGTGACCGAGAGGGTGGCCAGGGCCCTTGGCCGCGTGACCATGGATCGGCGCACGCTCGATCTCGTCGTCGCTGGCGACGTTCCCAAGGGGGACGTGTTCGCGGTAGCCCGCATCGCTGGCATCATGGCGGCCAAGAAAACATCGGAGATCATTCCGCTGTGCCATCCCCTGGGGTTGACCTCGGTAAGCGTCATGCTCGAACCCGACACGGAGCACTCCGCCATCACGATCGTCGCCACCTGCAGGGTGACGGGCAGAACCGGAGTGGAAATGGAGGCTCTCACCGCTGTTTCGGTGGCGGCATTGACGGTCTACGACATGCTGAAAGCGGTTGACCGGCACATGGTGATCGACGGAATCCACCTCGTCGAGAAGTCGGGCGGACGCTCCGACGATTGGCGCCATGATCAGCGTTGACGAAGCCGGAACACGCATTCGAAGGAACCTGAAGAGGGTCCCCTTCGAGGAAGTGGCACTGTCACAGTGCACCGGCCGGGTTCTGGCGGTTGATGTCGTTTCCTCTGTCACCAAGCCTCCTGCCGCCGTTTCCTCCATGGATGGCTATGCGGTGCGGGCCATCGATGTGGCCACCGTCCCGACCATCCTCGACATCGTTGGCGAGGCCCCGGCCGGCCATGCCCTCACCGGATCCATCGGACCCGGTGAGGCCGTGCGGATCTTCACCGGTGGTGTATTGCCGGTTGGAGCCGACAGTGTGGTGATCCAGGAAAACGCTGTCCGCAACGGCTCAAGGGTGACCGTCCGAGAGTCGGTCCATGCAGGAAGATTCGTGCGCCGGCGTGGTCTCGACTTTGCCGAAGGGGATGCGGCAGGGCTGGCCGGGCGCCTTCTGGGGCCACGCGAGATTGGCCTGATCGCTTCGATGAATGCATCCTGGGTCAGGGTCGCCCGACGACCGAGGGTCGCCATCATGGGCACTGGCGACGAGCTGGTGCGCCCGGGTGATGTTCCGCGCCCCGACCAGGTCGTCAGTTCGAATTCCCTGGTGCTCGGAGCGCTCGTCACCCAGGCTGGCGGCGAAGCGGTCAACCTTGGCATCGCCCGCGATAACAGGCAGTCCATACTGGATTGTCTTTGCCACGCGGCTGGAAGCGACATGCTTGTCGTGACCGGCGGAATGTCCGTGGGCGAACACGACCTTGTCCGCAAGGTCATGGATGATCAGGGCATGGACCTTGATTTCTGGAAGGTTGCCATGCGCCCGGGCAAGCCGTTGGCCTTCGGCCTTCTGGATTCCATGCCCATTCTCGGATTTCCCGGCAATCCAGTCTCCACTCTGGTGTGCGGGCATCTGTTCCTGCGTCCGGCCATACACACCATGCTCGGTCGCGTCGATGGTGATATCGGGGACGAAACGGCGATCACCACGACCGATCTGGCCGTCAACGACGAACGGCAGGACTACCTGAGGGCGACCCACGCACGGAGTGCCTCCGGCCAGCTCGAAGTGACGACTTTCGACAGGCAAGACAGTTCCATGGTGGCGGTGCTCGCATCAGCATCCTGCTTCATCATTCGTGCCCCCCATGCTCCTGCTGTTCCTGCAGGCGGGCATGTGACTGTCATGAGACTTGACACATAAGGTGAACCTTACTAGAACAAATGGCAACATCCCTCCCGCGAGAAGGTGATCTGGACATGTTGACACCCAAACAGCAGGAACTGTTGCTCTATATCAACAGCCGTCTCGCCAGGGACGGAATTTCGCCCTCCTTCGAGGAAATGAAGAACGCGGTGGGAATCAGGTCGAAATCCGGAATCCACCGCATGATCAAGGCCCTGGAAGAGCGCCGGTTCCTGCGGCGCCTCCCCTATCGTGCCCGGGCGCTAGAAATCCTGAAAATGCCACCTGAGCCACACAACCAGCGGGACATGCCCGCAAACATGGAAACCGTGTTTGGCGACTCCCCGGCGGCATCCAATGACAATACCGTGATGTTGCCGCTGCACGGCCGGATCGCGGCAGGCACGCCCATCGAGGCACTGCGTGATCCGACCGGGAATGTCGAGATCCCGGCAGGTATTGTCGGCGCAAGAAAGTGCTATGCCCTGGAGATCGAGGGTGATTCCATGACCGGCGCCGGTATTCTCGATGGCGATACGGTCATCATCGAGCACGCCGAGACCGCAGAAAACGGCACCATCGTTGTCGCTCTGATCGATGAGGCCGAGGCGACACTCAAGCGGCTGCGCCGATCCGGCAGGACAACCGCGCTTGAAGCATCCAATCCGGCATACCGTACGAACCGCTATGATTCGGATCGCGTCAGGGTCCAGGGCCGCCTGGTGGGCCTGTTGCGCCGCTACTGATTTCTTCATGAACATTGTGACGCGATTTGCCCCGTCTCCGACGGGGACTCTGCACATAGGCGGCGCTCGCACGGCATTGTTCAACTGGCTCTATGCCCGCCACTGCCACGGCACGTTCCGGCTGCGCATCGAGGACACGGATCGCAAGCGATCGACACAAGAGTCGGTTCAGGCCATCTTCGATGCCCTCGACTGGCTTGGAATCGACTGGGATGGAGAACCTGTCTTCCAGTTCGCGCGTTCGGCCCGTCACCGGGAGATCGTCCGGACCCTGCTTGATTCCGGCCATGCCTATCGCTGTTACATGTCAAGTGACGATTTGCAGCGCTCCAGGACACGTGCGAAGGATGAGGGCCGCGTCTGGCGCTACGATGGAACCTGGCGTGACCGGGACCCTGGCGATGCCCCCCCTGGCGTCACTCCCGCAATCCGTCTGAAAGCGCCCCGCGAAGGGCATACGATCATCAATGATCATGTGCAGGGTGAGGTGGCAATCGCCAACGCCGAACTCGATGACATGGTTCTCCTGCGCGCCGACGGCACCCCGACATACATGCTCTCGGTTGTTGTCGATGATCATGAAATGGGTGTCACTCACGTGATCCGTGGTGACGAGCACCTCGTCAACGCAGCCCGCCAGAGCCAGATCTACCAGGCACTCGCATGGACGCCGCCGGAATTTGCCCATATCCCCCTGATTCACGGAGCCGATGGAACCCGACTGTCGAAACGCCATGGCGCAACCGGCATCGAGCATTACCGTGAGGAGGGCTTTCTCGCCGATGCCCTCGTCAACCACCTGCTGCGCCTGGGCTGGAGCCACGGTGACGAGGAAGTAATTTCAAGGGAAAACGCGGTTCACTGGTTCGATTTTCCTGCGATCGGCAAATCCCCGGCCCGTTTCGATCCTGACAGGCTGTCCACTCTCAACCGGCACTACATCAGGAACACCGACGACACGGCGCTCGCCCGCCTCGCCACCCCTCACGTCGCCGGCAAGTTGGCGCGGAACATTGATGATGGCGAAACAGCCTTGCTGTTAAGGGCCATGCCGGTTCTCAAGGAAAGGTCAAAAACCCTGGTGGAACTGGCCAAGCATGCCTGTTTTCTCTTTCATGTACGCCCTCTTCTGATAGAGCCGAAGGCAGCGAAGCTACTCGGTGATGATGCCGTCACGTGTCTCGCCGAACTGCTGTCCCGATTCGATCGCCTCGAATCCTGGGACGTGACATCACTTGAAGCGTGCGTGCGCGAGTTCGGCGAGGAGCGATCCATTTCCCTGGGCAAGGTGGCCCAGCCATTGAGGGCCGCCTTGACTGGCAGCACCGTTTCGCCACCCATATTCGACGTCCTCGCACTCCTTGGCCGCGACGAGTGTCTTGCCAGAATCAAGGATGTCACACAGATCGCCAGTCCCTGACCGCTCGTCGGTGCGGATCGCACATGTATGTTATAATTGGAATATAACATTCGGAATATACGTAATATTTGTCCGTTCGACACTCGCGTCTCGGACATGTTTGCTTGACGGACAGGTCCCGCAACTGCTATAGGCCTTGCCTCAGAGAACAGCTTCGACGGGTTGCGTGACGGGGGACAGGCGCTCGAGCACAAGGGGAAGAGAACATGTCGGGATTTGCAACACCTGTCCTGCCGGGGCCTACCCCGGATGGCTTTGTCCACCTCGTCGATCCCGGTACCGGAGAGCGCCTTGCAAGGCTGCCGGTTCTGCGTGGCACCATGGGTCCCGACGTGATCGACGTGCGTACGCTCCATGCCCAGAGTGGCATGTTTTCCTATGATCCCGGCTACATGGCCACGGCGAGCTGCGAATCCACCATCACCTACGTCGACGGTGACAAGGGTGAGTTGCTCTATCGTGGCTATCCCATTGAACAGTTGGCGGAGAAGTCAAACTTCCTGGAAGTCTGCTATCTCATCCTGACCGGCGACTTGCCGGAACGCGGGGATTTCGAGAAATTCAGCCATGATGTGACCCACCACACGATGCTGCACGAGCAGGTGAGCTTCCTGTTCCGCGGTTTCCGCAGGGATGCACATCCCATGGCCCTGATGGTGGGCGTGGTCGGTGCGCTTTCCGCATTCTATGCGGAAAGTTCCGATGTCACGAGTGAACGCCAACGCATGATCTCGGCCTACAGACTTCTCGCCAAGATGCCGACCATTACCGCCATGACCTACAAGTGGTCGATCGGCCAACCCTTCATGTATCCCAAGAACAAACTTGGCTATGCAGAAAATTTCCTTCACATGATGTTTGCGGTTCCGTGCGAAGACTACACGATCAATCCTGTCCTGGCACGGGCAATGGATCTCATCCTCATCCTCCACGCCGAGCATGAACAGAATGCCTCCACGTCGTCGGTCCGCCTGACGGGATCATCGGGCGCCAATCCCTTTGCCAGCGTCGCATCAGGCATTGCCAGCCTTTGGGGACCGGCCCACGGGGGTGCCAACGAGGCGGTATTGCAAATGCTGGAGGAAATCGGCACTTTCGACAGGATTCCGGAGTTTCTTGACCGGGCAAAGGACAAGGGTGACACGATTCGTCTCATGGGTTTCGGGCATCGCGTCTACAAGAACTACGATCCGCGCGCCAAGATCATGCGTGAAGCGTGTCATCAGGTTCTTGATGAACTTGATGTGCGTGACGATCCCCATCTCAGAATTGCCATGGAGCTCGAAAGGATCGCTCTCGACGATCCCTATTTCGTCTCCCGTAATCTCTATCCCAATGTCGATTTCTATTCCGGGATAATCCTCAAGGCCATGGGCATTCCACGGCACCTTTTTACGGCCGTCTTTGCCGTCGCCAGGACCGTCGGCTGGATCGCACAGTGGAACGAGATGCACGTCGACGTGTCACAACGCATCGGCCGCCCCCGCCAGATCTACACGGGGAGCCAGAAGCGCGATTACATCGGCATGGATGCCCGCTGAAACTCACGCAAAGAGAGATACAGACATGAAATACCTGCACACCATGGTACGCGTCAGGGATCTCGATGAATCGCTCGACTTCTATTGTCGCAAGCTCGGACTCGTTGAAATTGATCGCCACGAGAACAGTGCCGGACGCTTCACGCTCGTCTTTCTGGGGGCGGAGGCGAATCCCGACTCACAGGTCGAACTGACGTGGAACTGGGACGATGAGGAGTATGCTGGAGGTCGCAACTTCGGCCACCTTGCCTACGAGGTGGATGACATTCATGCGATGTGCAGCCGGCTGGCCGAAAACGGGGTCACCATCAACCGTCCTCCACGTGACGGGAGAATGGCATTCGTGCGTTCGCCCGACGGCATTTCCATCGAACTGCTGCAGAAGGGAACGGCACTTGAGCCCTGCGAACCCTGGGTTTCCATGCCGAACACAGGTGCGTGGTAAGCCTTTGACCCGGTTGACGTCGTGCAGCGTTCAGGCTGTCACCATCTTCAGGATGTAGCGTAGAAAGTCGAGGTTTTCCTTTTCCAGCCAACTCAGTGGTCCAGGTTCCGCAAGCGGCGCCTGCACGCCCTCCCAGAGGCCTTCGACCACCACGCGGTCTTCTTCGTTGGTGGCGTCAAGAAAGGCCTTCGCTTCCTCGATCCGGGCGTCAAGACCATTCTGGTCGGCCATGACCTCGGGTGCGAACGCAAGACCGTAACGCACGTCGATCTCACCTGGGCTCCTGGGTTGCAGGCTCAGATACCAAAGGTGGTCGGGGGCAAGGACGAACATGTGGCAGGGAAAGATCGTACCCAGAACCGATGTCGAGCGTGCCCTGCCTTGCAGTCTGCGGTTCTGCGGATGAGCCGTTCCCACCGGGGCATCGGGCGTCTTGGTGAACCACTGGAAGGTGAAGGCCGCATCATCCTCGCCAAAGCGTGTCTCTTCGACCGGGAAATACGCGCCCACCGTCCGGCGGTGCGTGACCGGAAGGTGATAGCCTTCCATGAAGTTCTCCGTGAGAAGCTTCCAGTTCGTCCTCCAGACGTGGTCCTGCCTGTCGACCTCAACATAGTCGGCCGCGTGGTAATCGGCGATCACGTGGTCGAGTCCCGCAAGCCTCTCCTCAGGCGTCGGAATGCTGGCATTCAGCGTGAGGTAGATCCATCCCTGCCAGACCTCGCAGCGTATCCGAGGCAATGATACCGCTGAAGCGTCAAAGCTCCGGGTCCTGTCCATGTGGCGTGCTTCAAGCAGGCGGCCGTCGAGATCATAGGTCCATGCGTGGTAGGGACAGACGATGCGGCGACACCGCCCGGATCCGGAAAGAAGCCTCATCATGCGGTGGCGACAGACGTTCGAGAATGCCATCAGAGAACCGTCTTTCTGGCGCACCACGGCAACGGGTTGTGCACCGATCCTCCATGTGAGGTAGTCACCCGGTTGCGGGATGCTTCCGGCGCGCCCGGCGCAGAGCCATTCCCTGGCGAAGATCCGCTCCAGTTCGAGGTCGAAGAACTCCCGGGAGGCGTAGACCTCGCCTGGCATGGTCGATGCATCGGCAAGATCACGCTCCGCCAGGCACGACAGTTTCTCCACAAGGGCACCGGTGTCATGAGCGGCCATGATGCAACCCCTCTCCAATCGCCTGCGCGCCCATATCAGACCAGGCGCACCTCCCGCAATTGATTGTACCTCCATCACCTCGGTCTCGCGGACTGTGCCATGATCGCTCCGGCAGCGCACGATCAAACGTCAAGGCCGGTATTCATAGATGCCGGATCTCTCGACAGTGACAACACCGGAGTCTCGTCCCCGGCAGTACGCTTCGCGGCAGGTGGACACAAGGAAACAGTGAACTGGCCAGACAGGCGTTCGCAAGGGAGAAGAAGGAGATCCGGACCGGCAGAGTACCGCACCGCTTCGTCCGCCAGCAGAAGGCGTCCAGGGCTGCTGTTATCGTGGCATGTGCCCCTATCCCGGATACGGCTTCACGGACTGTCGTGCCCTGCGATGAGTTCCAGGATGGCGCGGGCGGCGACGGAGGATGGCGGCCCATCGGGATGACGGAGTGTCTGCATGACCGAGGCCATGTGCAGTTTCTGGGTTTCGGCTTCCCGGGGATCGTCGAGGATGCGCCGAAGTGCGTCGTGAATGGCATCGGCGCGGCACTCTTCCTGGATGAACTCGGGAGTCACGTCCCTGTCCGCCATGATGTTCACCAGAGAGGCGTACCGGACGGTGACAAGGCGGCGAACTATGGCGGCCGTGAGTGGATTGGCCCTGTAGGCGATGACATGGGGGATGCCCAGGGATGCCAGTTCCAGCGCCACCGTTCCCGACACGGCGATCGCTGCGTCGGCGCCCGCCATCACCCGAAGGCGTTCGGAGCTCGGGCCTTCCACGATCCGGACAGGGCAGGACCAGGAACGCGTGCCATGGCGAACGTCCTTGGAGATATGGGCGACGGTCGGTAGCACCATCGTGACGTCCGGGATGTTCCGGGCCAGGCGTTCTGCGACCTCGCGGAAGACAGGAAGATGACGCCTGATTTCCCCCCTGCGGCTACCGGGAAGAAGCACGATGCATGGCCCCTTGCCTTCTCTGCAGGATGAGCGTGTGTTCTTTCCGTCGGCCAGGGGATGGCCGACATAGACGGCATCGACGCCGGAGTCCTCCCAACAGGACACCTCGAAGGGAAAGAGCAGGAGCAATCGGTCGACGACAGATGAAACCTTCCTGATTCTCGATGGTCGCCAGGCCCAGACCGTGGGTCCGACATAGTGAACCACCGGAAAGGGGGCCGGATGGATGCGCTCGGCCAGACGTCGGGAAAATGCCTGGGAATCGATGGTGACGAGAACACCGGGACGTGTTGCGCGCAGATGGCGCGCAGTTTGCGCCAGGCGTCGCAACACCCTGGCAAGACCTGGAACTACTTCGACCAGTCCCATGACTGAGAGTTCCGACATGGGGTAGATCGATGCGAGTCCTTCCTCCTCCATCTCCGGTCCGCCGACACCGGCAAAGTCGACGGCACCTCCAGTCTCCCTGACAAGGGCGCGCATGAGTTCGGCGCCCAGAGCATCTCCGGAGGGTTCACCGGCCACGAGATAGACCAATGGCCCTGTCATGCCTCGGCGTCTTGGCGTGACAGGGAGGTGACGAAGAGATTGTGGCGATTGGCGGCAGCGATGGTGTTCGGGAGATCGACGATGAGCGATCTACCGGTCTCGACGGCAATGCCGCTGAAACGCGCGTTCACGCAGGACGTCACGGTCCCGGGACCGGTGACCGGCTGGTCGGCGCGCAACTCCTGACCGGTCTTGGAGAACTTGACAAGCACCGGTCCTGCTCCGGGCCGGGCAAGCTCCCCTGTCCGGCTGATGAGTGCGTCTGTGCCCTCGATAGCCTCGATACCGAGAACGACCTCGTTCTGCACTACGACCGCCTGACCGACATCCGCCAGATCAAGGGCCTCGAGGACAGCCATGCCGCGCCGGATATCCGCCGTTTCCCTGGTATCGGGGGCCCGATCGCTGAGAACGCCAGGTGGCGCGACGATGCCGTCGAGAATATCCGGGATGCCAACGACCCGAAATCCCTCTTCCTTCTCGAGAAGACGCACGATCGCAGACAGGAGACCATCGTCGCCCCTGGAGAAGGCGCCGGTCGCAAGAAAACGTGCAGCACGACCGTCCGGCACAAGTTCCCCCAGCGTCGGCCTTGTGACAGGTCCGGCGAGGACGATCTCCTCCACACTCTCGCGGCGCAGATGTTCGAGTGCCTTGCCAAGGGAGCCCATGCGAACCCAGACATGGTCGAACGTCTCGACGACGTCCGGTTCTGCCTGTCCCTTGAGGGCGATGATGAAAACCTCCCTGCCCCCTTCGATGGCACTGCGGGCAAGAAGTCCCGGCAAGGCGGTGCCCCCGGCAACGATGCCGAGCTTAGGCGGCATGTCCATCGCGGGGCTGGCAGAGACCCCGGGAACTCCTTGTGCGCATGAAACTCAAGATCAGGTCAATGGGCTGACAGCCCTCGAACTCATCTTCCACGTCTGTCATGCGCTCCCAGAGCGTGCCCTCGTCGGCGAACAGCAGCCGGTAGGCCCGGCGCAGCTTGTTGATATCGTCCTTGTCGAAACCATGACGATCGAGGCCGACGAGATTGAGGCCTCTCAGACTCGCCCGGTCACCGGTGACGGTACCGAAAGGGATCACGTCCTGTTCGACTCCGGACATTCCACCGACCATGGCATAGCGGCCAATGCGCACGAACTGGTGCACAGCCGACAGGCCACCGAGGATGGCATGGTCGCCCACCGTGACATGACCACCTAGTGTGGCGTTGTTGACCATGATGACCCTGTCGGCAATCCGGCAGTCATGGGCGACGTGAACCCCGACCATGAAGAGGCAGTGGTTGCCGACCTCCGTCACCATGCCGCCCCCTGTCGTGCCCGGGCTCATGGTGACATGTTCACGTATCGTGTTGCCTTCACCGATTACGAGCCTGGAGGGTTCGGAACGGTACTTCAGATCCTGGGGAATCTGGCCGAGGGAAGCGAAGGGAAAGACCGTGGTCTCCCTGCCGATTGTCGTGTGACCGCCGACCACGACATGGGACATCAGCTCGACGCCTGGTCCCAGCGTGACATCGGCGCCCACCACACTGTAGGGACCAATGACCGCGTCGGCGGCGATTTTGGAACCAGGGTCGACGATGGCCGTCGGATGGATGGTCGCCATGATTTGCGTCAGTGATCCAGAATCATCGCCGAGAAATTGGCATCGGCCACGACCGAACCATCGACCTTGACGTCGGAACTGAATTTCCAGACCATGCCACGGCGCTGCACCTTGCGGACATGAACCTCCATCACGTCTCCTGGTGTGACAGGCTTGCGGAAACGCGCCTTGTCGACTCCCATGAAATACACAAGTTTGCCCTCGAACTCCTTGCCCAGTGTTTCGACGACGAGAACGGCTGCCGACTGGGCCATGGATTCAATGATGTAGACCCCCGGCATCACCGGATGACGGCCGAAGTGTCCCTGGAACTGCGGTTCGTTGATCGAGACATTCTTGATTCCGACGGCGCTCTCGTTGCGCACGACATCCACGACGCGATCGATCATGAGGAAGGGATAGCGGTGGGGGATAAGCTGCATGACACGCTCGATGTCGATGACAATGCCGCCCGAAGGTTCCGTTTTTCTCTCAGTTCTGTTCATGGTTTCTTGTTGCTGTGTTTCACCAGACGCCGGAGCATGACCTGCTGGCGCCAGAAATCCCGTTGGGGAATGGCTGGTGCTCCAAGATAGGTTCCCCCCCCTTCGAGGTCACTCGCTGCCGAACTGTTGCCTCCCATACGGGCGCCCGGCCCAACCCGGACATGATTGGCCACTCCGGACTGACCGCCAAGCATGGCAAAGTCACCGACCACGGCACTGCCCGCCAGGCCGACCTGTCCTGCAAGGACGGCATGGCGCCCGACTTTCGCGTTATGGGCGATCTGCACCTGGTTATCAATCATGGCGCCATCACCGATCACGGTATCGCCGAGGGAACCGCGGTCGATCGTGGTATTGGCGCCAATCCCGACATCATCACCGATGACAACCCGCCCGACATGCGGAAGGCGGACGGCTCCATCCGGTGAGGCGGCGAACCCAAACCCCTCCGTGCCTACCCTGGCGCCGGATTCTATTGTCACGCGATTGCCGACAACGCAGAACATGAGGACGGCCCCGGGCCCAATATGGCAGTCGTCACCGATCCTGACATGACGCTCCACCACACACCCCGCGCCAATGCTGCACCTGGCGCCGATTTCGACACCACTCCTGATCACGGCGAAAGCGTCAATCCTGGCGCCCTCGCCAATCCTGGCGCCGCTCTCAATGAAGGCCCGAACGGAAATGCCCGGTTCGACAACGGGATCCGGGTAGAACATCCGAGCAGCCCGGGCGAAGGCAAGATAGGGATTGTCGCTGATCAGTGCGATCAGGCCATCAGGCGCCCGGTCACTGTATTGCTCCCGGACAAAGCACCCTCCGGCGCGGCATTCGGTGTAAGCTGCGACATACTTCACATTGTCGAGAAACGTGAGATCAGCACTGCCGGCATTCGCCAGTCCGGCAACATCGTGAAACAACCGCGACGTGTCATGGGGGCCAGCGACACGAGCGCCGGTTGCCTCAAGCACGGCGGCGAGTGCAAAGGGTCCTTGACGCCTGAAAAAACGGGAATCCGCCACGTGAAGCTCAGCCCTCCGGCGCCGGAACGACCGGAATTCCCGTGAGGATTGTGTCCAGTTCCCGCAACACATCATCCGAGATATCGAAACTGCTGTTGGCGACCAGATACTGCCGGCGGTCCAGCACCACATCGATGTGGCGCTCGAAGATCAGTTTTCCAAGGACTTCCAGAATGCCTGAATGCAGCTGCTCCATTGCCTCGAGATAGGCGGCATCAAGATTGCGCCGCCGGCTCTGGAATCTGGTCTGGTAGGTGACGGAGTCCTGTTCGATCTCCTGGCGGATTTTTTCGTAGCCTTCCTGGGTCAGCAGGGTTTCCTGTTCCTTCAGTGAACGCAGGCGCTCGCGGATTTCCCCCTCTACCACATTGACCTCTTCGGCCAGTTCCTGACGATAGCCAAAGATCTGGCTTTCGATCGACTTGCCGGCACTCGATTCCTGGCGGACCCGCTCAAGATCGATGATGGCAATGGTGGTGCCTTCGTCGGCGGCAACCGGCCCTGCCAGAAACACCATGCACAAGACGATGAAGACCTGACGGAGGTTCTCGGGAAGGATCATCAGAATGCCAGTCCGATGGAGAAGCGGAAGAGCTCCGTCTTGTCGCTGTCTTCCTTGAGAAAGGCCTTGGCCCAGTCGAACTGCATGGGACCCAGGGGCGAATAGTACGACAGGCCGATACCGGCGGAGGCGCGCGGTGAGGAATCATCGGCCAGCGAGGGACTTGTCTGGTCGATGTCGAAAAGACTTCCCCAGTCGGTGAATGTGCGTCCCAGGACACCGAGTTCCCGCGGCAAGCCGATGGGAAACTCCATTTCGCCCGTTGCGGTCCAGTAGAAGTTGCCACCCAGCGCATCCGACGTGCTGGTGTCCACCGGACCGATGCCCGACGGCTCGAAACCCCTGAAACTCGACCCGCCAAGGAAAAACCGATCGGTCAGACGGATGTCCTTGCCACCAAGGCCGGTGATGGCGCCAGCATCGGCGCGCACGTTGAGCGTCCAGTCAATGTCCATTGGATAGAAGTAGCTAAATCCTCCGGTGTTGCGGAGGAACGCCCTGTCACCGCCCAGCCCGGCCAGGTCGGTGCCCTGATAGATGAGATAGCCCGACGTTGGACGCAGCACATCGTTGCGCAAATCGTAGTCAAGACGTTCGCCGATTAGCGAAACCGTCGATCTGCCCGTCTCCGCCTTGACCAGTGGCGAGGCGTTCACCGGCACCTGCTCAATCACCGAGGTTCTGACCAGGTAGGAGACTGTTTGCTCCAGGTGTTCGGTCAGGGGAAATCCGACGCGCAGCACACCACCGATATCCTCCCGGGAAAAGGATGACTGGGACACCAGATCCCGCCGGACCCGGAAGACGTCGAAACCCGCGCTCAGTTCGCGGTCAAGGAAGTAGGGTTCGGTGTAGCTGAGGTCAATGGTCTGGCTGTTGCCGGATGCGGTCAGGTCAAGTCGCAGGTGTTGCGCGGTGCCAAGCAAGTTGCGTTCGCCTATGGAAACACCGATAAGCGCATCGTCGGCCGATGAGAAACCGACGCCGAACGACAGTTCGCCGGTGGACTTTTCCTCCACCGCGACCTCGATGATGGTGGAGTCCGGGCGGCTTCCCTGGCGGTTCTCGATGACCACGCTGGCAAAGAAGTCGAGTGCCCGGATATTGCGTTCCGTGCGCTGCACCAGAGCGGCATTGTAGGCGTCGCCTTCGGCGAATTCGAATTCCCTCCGAATCACTTCGTCGGTGGTGCGAACGTTGCCGACGATGTCGATGCGCTCGACATAGATCTCGGGTCCCTGGGCAATGACATACGTGATATCGATGATGGCGTTCTCAGCATCCCGCTCGGTGTGGGGCCGGACATCAACGAACGGCTGTCCCAAGCGGCCGAGTTCAAGCGTCATCTCGACCACGTCGTCGGCGATGGCACTGGCGTCATACCAGTCATCGGACTCGACATCGACAATATCCTCGACAAGGGCAGGGTCGACCGCCGGCATTTCGCTGATGACCGAGACCTCGCCGATCTCGTATCGGGGCCCTTCATCGAGAGTGAATGTGACGAAGAACTCTTCACGGTTGGGCGCCAGCTCGGCGATTGCCGACACGATCCTGAAATCGGCGAAGCCCTCCGAGAGGTAGTAGCGCCGAAGCAGTTCCTGATCGAAGGCCAGACGATCCGGATCGTAGATGTCATCAACCGTGAGGAAGCGGTACCAAGCGCTCTCGACCGTGACAATCACCTCGCGCAGCGTGCCGTCCGAGAAGGCTTCGTTACCGATGAAGACGATCTCGCGAATGATTGTCTGCTCACCTTCGGAGATCTCGAAGATGAGATCCACCCGGTTCTGCTCCTGCTGGATGACCTTGGGTTCGACAATGGCATTGAAGCGCCCGACACGACGATAGATTTCGGTGATCCGGGCAACATCCGCCTGCACCTTGGTCAAAGTGAAGACAGTACGCGGTCTCAGCTGGATTTCCGCTTCGAGATCCGCCGAATCAAGCCGGAGATTCCCCTCGAAGGCAATCCTGTTGATGATCGGATTCTCGACCACTTCGACGATCAGCCTGGAACCGTCCCGGCGGATGGAGACGTCTGCGAAGAACCCCGTATCGAAGAGATTCTTGATGGAATCGTCAACATCGTCGACGTCATAGGCGTCGCCCGCGCGGATGGTCATGTAGTTGGCGACAGTCGCCGGTTCGATCCGCTGGTTGCCGGAGACGACAATCTCCGTGATGACCTCCTGGGCATGGAGATCCAGGGAGAGGATCCCCACAATTAGGGGAATGGCAGCAATCAAACGCCTGAGCGATGCCATCGATCCCTTCCTCCCCGGCTCACGAAGCCAGTTCGTGAAATATGTCGAACAGCCCCAGTCTGAGCAGGTCGTTGAATGTCACGAACAGGAACAACGCCCCCACGAGCCCGATGCCAACAAGCTGGCACATCTCCTGGGCACGTGCACCCAAAGGTCTTCCGAACAGGAACTCGAATGTATAGAACATGAGATGGCCGCCGTCGAGAAGCGGAATGGGGAAGAGATTGATGAGCCCCAGATTGACCGACAGGATGGCCATGAAGAGAACGAGGCTGGCCACGCCCAATTCGGCGAAACCGGCTGACACATGAGCGATGCCGAGAGGTCCCGCGAGGTCTCGACTGCTCTGTGAGCCTTCAAATATCTTGCCGAGGAAATCAAAGATCCGAAGGCACCATCTCCAGGTCTCTCGGGCACCTTCCCACAGTGCCTCGACAGGCCCCAGACGTTCGACAACGATGTTGGCGGCCGTCAGCATGATGCCCAGCCGTCCCGTCTCGCGCTGGTTGCCGAATCCGTCGTCCTCCATGACGATGTCAGGTGCAATGACAAGGTTCACGGTTTCACCGTCACGCAGCACATTGAACACGAGTGGGACACCCGGGTTCGTGGAAACAATGAACTGGAGATCCTGGAAAGCCTCGATCGATGTACCGTCGATGGCGGTAATGAGGTCACCTGCCACCATGCCGCCCCGTTCAGCAGCACTTCCCTCAATGATCTCGCCGGCCCGGGGAAGTGTCTGGTTCTGCCCCACCAGGAAGAACAGTCCGGCAAAGAGAACGATTGACAGGATGAAGTTGGCCAGCGGCCCGGCGAGCACGATGGCGAAGCGCTGTCCCACCGACTTTGTCTGGAAGGAAATCGCGTGCTCCTCCCGGGAAAGCTGTGTGCTGTCGCTCTCGGGCGCACCTTGGCCGAACATCTTGACGTAGCCGCCCAGCGGCACCAGCGACAGTCTCCAACGCGTTCCCGCCCCATCGGTCCAGCCGGCGATCTCCGTCCCGAATCCAATGGAGAACACTTCGACACGGACCCCATTTCTTCGGGCAACCCAGTAATGTCCCAACTCGTGAAAGAACACGATGATCGTGATCACCACGAGAAAGGGCCAGATGCCATTGATGATGTCGATCATGGTGTCCGTTCAGACCTTTCCAGAACCATTTCTTCAGCTCGACGCCTTGCCTCGTCGTCAGCCATGATAACGGCCCCGATATCACCTGTCGCGGCAGTCTCGACACGCGCCAGGGTGGCCTCGACGATCGCAACGATATCGAGAAATCCGATACGCCGGTCGAGAAAGGCCGCCACGGCGACCTCATTGGCGGCATTCAGGGTCACTGGCGCCGAACCTCCGGCGTGAATGGCGGCTCTGGCCAGACCGAGGGCGGGAAACCTGTTTTCGTCCGGCAGCTCGAATGTCAGTTGTCCAGTGGCCGCCAGGTCAAGACGTCTGGACGATGCCGGGATGCGATCGGGCCAGGCCAGCGTGTGGGCGATCGGGGTGCGCATGTCCGGAGCAGCAAGACCTGCCAGGACAGATCCGTCGTGGTAGGAGACAAGGCCGTGGACAATGGACTCGGGATGCACGATGACACCGATTCTCTCCTCGCTGACCGGAAACAGGTGGCTCGCCTCGATGATCTCGAGGGACTTGTTCATCATGGTGGCCGAATCGATGGATATCTTGCGCCCCATGCTCCAGTTGGGATGGCGTACGGCCTCTTCCGGAGTGGCGGCCATCATCCTGGCACGGGTGGCATCGCGGAACGGTCCGCCCGAGGCGGTCAGCCAGATCTTCTCGATGGCATCGATCCTGTCGGCGTCGAACACCTGGAAAATGGCATTGTGCTCGGAATCGGCCGGTAGCAGCACACACCCGCTTTGCCGTGCCTCTTCGATCATCAGCCCACCGGCACACACGAGGGCCTCCTTGTTGGCGAGCGCCACTACCCCGCCCTGACGGACGGCAGCAAGGGTGGGAGCCAGACCGGCGGCGCCAACGATGGCCGCCATCACCCAGTCGGCGTCCATTCGGGCCGCCTCCTCCACAGCCCCGGGGCCTGCGCCGACGCGAGTCGTCGTGTCGGCAAGCTCTTGGCGAAGCTCTCCAAGAAGACTCTCGTCGGCAATGGCGGCGTAAGCTGCCCCTGTGGCCCGTGCGATGGCCGCAAGTTCCTTGACGTTGGTACCGGCCGTCACCGCCTCGACGCGGTAGTGACCGTCACCACCAGCGATGAGGTCGAGTGTTGATGTCCCGATCGAACCGGTGGCGCCCAGAATCGATACACGGCGTGGCTCAGGGGATGGCGGCATTGTCGATCTCCAGGGAAAGGACTGTCCACACCATGGCAAAGACAGGCGCAGCGAGGACGAGCGAGTCTAGCCGATCCATGAGGCCACCGTGACCTGGGATAAGCCTCCCGGTGTCCTTGACCTGCCAACGCCTCTTGAGTGCTGACTGCAGGAGGTCTCCAGACTGCGCGGCGATGCATACGATGACACTCAGCATGAGCGTCGTTGTCAACGTCTCCTGGATCATGGCAGCCGTGCCAACGCCGGTGGCAACGGATGCCAGGAGGCCGCCGACGGCCCCTGCCCACGTCTTGGCGGGGCTGATAGAAGGACACAGCAAGGGCCCCCCAACGATACGGCCGACGACGAAGGCGGCGGAATCCGATGCCCAGATGACCAGGAACATCCACAGCAGGACGAGACTGCTTCCATCGGCATTGCGCATCCACACAAGCGCCACCATGGGAATGACAGCATAGGCCATGCCGGAGATTGCCCACGGCACCCTCGCCTCGTGCCTCCTCGCCAGGAGATAGAAGGCGCCACCGATCATGCCGACGAAGAGGGCATAGAGAGCCATCACCAGATTCTCCTGCCAGGCAATGGCGATCCAGGCGGCCACGACCGCAGCGGCGGAGAAGAGATATCCCGGTGTGGCGGAAAGCCGGTGCCACTCGTGAAGCACCACACCGGCAAGAACCAATGCTGGCAACGCAAACCACATGCCACCAAGTTGAGTGATGAGCACCGCGACGGCAGCCAGAACGGCGGCCGAGAACAACCGCCGGACCACTTCCGTGGGGCGCTGCTCAGGAGGTTGTGACAGCGCCGTATCGCCGGTCACGGCGGTGAAACTCGCTGACGGCTGCCTCGAGATCGTCGCGGCTGAACTCCGGCCATGGCACATCCAGAAACACCAGTTCCGCATAGGCGCCCTGCCAGGCAAGAAAGTTGCTCAGGCGCTGTTCACCGCCGGTTCGGATGATGAGATCCGGGTCCGGAAGCGCCGAGGTGTCAAGGTGACGGGCGAATCCTTCCTCATCGAGCGTGCTGGGCTCAAGGTCTCCCGCGGCACAATCCATGGCAAGGGCGCGCGCAGCCCGAACAATCTCGTCGCGGGCCCCGTAATTGAGTGCGACCGTGACCGTGAGGGCGGTCCCGTCCGCCGTCGCGCGTTCCATGTCGGACATGAGACCCAGAACGTCGCTATCGAGGCCCGAACGATCGCCGATGAATCCGACGCGAATTCCCCTGCCGACGAGTTCGTCCCTTTCGTTGCTGAGATGATACCGCATGAGGCCCATGAGATGGCCCACCTCACGGCCGGGGCGGCGCCAGTTCTCGGAAGAGAACGCAAAGATGGTGAGGTAGGGAATGGACAGCTCGATGACCGCCTGAAGGATGCGGCGGACGGATTCGGCGCCTGCCCGATGGCCCTCCTCCCTCGGCAGGCTTCGCTGGCTGGCCCATCGGCCGTTGCCGTCCATGATGATGGCGACATGACGCAACAGCCGCCCGTCATGATCACAAACAGCGACCATCAACGCTCAGACTTGCATGATCTCGGTCTGCTTGCCGTCAAGCAGCTCGTCGACACGGTCAATCTCGGCATCGGTCAGCTCCTGGATGTCGCTGGTCCGTTGATGCATTTCGTCCTGGGAGATTTCGCCATCGCGTTCCAGACGCTTGAGCCGGTCATTTCCGTCTCTCCTGACATTGCGGATGGCGATCTTAGCCTGTTCGGCATACTTGCCGGCAATGCGCGTGATCTCGACGCGCCGTTCCTCGTCGAGTTGCGGTATGGGTACGCGCACCGTCTGGCCGTCGCTTTGGGGATTGAGTCCGAGGTCGGCATTGCGGATCGCCTTTTCAACAACGTTGACGAGACTCCTGTCCCAGACCTGCACTGTCAGCAATCGTGCCTCTGGTGCACTCACGCTGCCGACCTGGTTGACGGGCATGCGGCTGCCATAAGCCTCCACCATGACCGGGTCCAGAAGACTGACCGAGGCCCGTCCGGTACGCAGGCCCGCGAACTCCCTGCGCAGCACTTCCAAGGCACCTTCCATGCGGCGCTTGAGATCCTTCTCCAGATCATCAGCCATGATCCTCTCCCTCCTGCGTCGAGATGATCGTACATCGCCCTGTTCCCTTCAGAACCGCTGAAAGACCCCCTGGTTCACGTAGCGAAAAGACAAGGCACGGAAGATTGTTGTCCCGTGCCAGGGAAATCGCAGCGGCATCCATCACCCGGAGATTCTGCACCAGCACGTCCTGATAAGTCAGTCTGTCGTATCGTACCGCATTTCTGTCGGAATTCGGATCGGCAGAATAGACACCATCGACCTGGGTCGCCTTCAAGAGGGCATCACAACCGGTCTCCACGGCCCGCAGAGCCGCCGCTGTGTCGGTGGTGAAGTAAGGGCTTCCCGTTCCTGCGGCAAAGATCACCACCCGCCCCTTGTCAAGGTGGGCAACTGCGCGGGTCCGCGCATAGGGCTCACAGATGGTGGGCATCGGTATGGCGGAGAGGACCCTGGTTTCGAGGCCTTTGCTGGCGAGTGCATGCTCAAGGGCCAGTGCGTTGATGACCGTCGCCAGCATGCCCATGTGGTCCGCGGACACCCGCTCCATGCCACGGGCGGCACCGGCAACACCCCTGAAGATGTTGCCCCCGCCAATCACGATGGCAATTCGGGTCCCCGTTGCGGCGGCCCCGGCGATATCGTCAGCGATGCGTCCTGCCTCCCGCGGATCGACACCGTGTTCCCCCTCACCGATCAGCGCCTCGCCGGACACCTTCACAAGGACGCGTCTGTAGTGAGGTTCGACTTTCATGCGCTGGTCTGCCGGCACCGAATGGGGTCCCTGTCACCTCCCGCTGGCTGCTGCCGCGACTTCAGCGGCGAAATCGCTATCTTTCTTCTCGATTCCCTCGCCAAGACCGTAGCGTACGAAACCGGCCACCTCGACGGACGTCCCCAGATCACGGGCGAGATCTTCCAGGATCTTTTCAACGCGGCTCTCGCCATCGATGACGTAGACCTGTTCCATGAGAACGACATCCTGAAAGAACTTGCGCAGACGGCCTTCGACCATCCGTTGCACAATGGCCTCGGGTTTGCCCGATTCGCGCGCCTGCTCGGTCAGCACCCCGCGCTCCCGCTCGACCAGTGCCGGATCCAGGGCTTCGGTCGTCACCGCCTCGGGTCTGCTCGCGGCAACATGCATGGCAAGTTTCCTGCCCGCATCGTGCAGAATTTCTCGATCACCTGTGGATTCGAGGGCGACGATCACGGCAATTCTGCCCATACCGGGGGCAGCCGCCGTATGGACATAGTGCGCCACGCTACCGTGCGTCACACCGAGCACATGGGAGCGTCTGATCTGCAGGTTCTCGCCTATGGTTGCCACAAGGTCGGTGAGACGGTCCTGAACTGTCCCGGACGAGCCGGGCCACTTCGTTCCGACCAGGGAATCAATGTCACCTTGGCTGTCGAGAGCCAGGGTCGCGGTGTGGCGCACGAAATCCTGGAAGGTCTCGTTGCGGGCCACGAAATCGGTCTCGGCGTTGATCTCGACGACGGCCCCGCGGCGTCCATCCTCTGAAACGGCCGTCGCCACGAGGCCTTCTGCGGCCACCCGGCCGGCCTTCTTGGCGGCCGCAGCCAGGCCCCTGGTGCGCAACCAGTCGACGGCAGCTTCCATGTCACCGGCCATCTCCACCAGTGCCTTCTTGCAGTCCATCATGCCGGCGCCCGTCCTGTTCCGCAGTTGCTTGACCAGCACCGCTGAAATAGCTGTCATTGTTCGATCCCCGGGCAGTCCTGTTGCCTCTTGTGGTTGGGCCTGATCAGGCGCTTGCCTCTTGTGATGATGTATCCGGCACAATTGGCGCTTCCGGCGCTTCCGCCGTACCTGGCGCATCCGGCGCTCCGGCCTGCTGCGTTTCCTCATCAGCCGGTGCCGCGTCGTCGGCCGCGTTCTCTCCGGCTGTCTGCGCACGGATCGCCGGTTCGTCGACCACGGCACGGGAACCGAGATCCTCGCCGGATGCAGCCAGTTCGGCTTCAATTCCATCGAGGACTGCGCGGGCGAAAAGATCACAGTAGAGCGTGATCGCACGTATGGCATCGTCATTGCCGGGGACGACGAGATCGACCACATCGGGATCGCAGTTGCTGTCGATGACGGCAACAATGGGGATGTTGAGCTTGCGCGCTTCAGATATGGCGATGTCCTCCTTGTTGGTGTCGATCACCAGAAGGATGTCGGGAAGTCCTGCCATGTCCTTGATGCCTCCGAGCGCGCGTTCAAGCTTGTCGCGTTCCCGGGTCATGCGCAGGACTTCCTTCTTGGTAAGGCCGGTGATGTCCTCGCCAAGGCGCTCGTCGAGGTCGCGCAGCCTCCTGATGGAATTCGACACGGTCTTCCAGTTCGTCAGCATTCCGCCAAGCCAGCGGTGATTGACGTGGTACTGGCCGCAACGGCCGGCAGCCTCGGCGATGGCCTCCTGTGCCTGGCGCTTGGTGCCGACAAACAGCACCCTGCCGCCTCCGGCGACGACATCGCGAATCCTCTGCAGCGCATGCCGCAGCATCGGTACCGTTTGCTGGAGATCAATGATGTGAACATCGTTGCGCTCACCGAAGATGTAGGGCTTCATCTTCGGATTCCAGCGTCTTGCCTGATGTCCAAAGTGGACGCCGGCTTCCAGCAGCTGGCGCATGGTGAACTGCGGCATTGTCATGACATCTCGCTCCTCTTCCGGTTCTGCCTCCGCGGACCGGGACCGGACGAGCCGGCACCGGAAAAATCTGGTCCGCGTGCGGGTTGGATCAATGGGCGGTATTTAGACCGTCACCACGCCGACATCAAGTTTCAGGCGGCCTCCACCGACCGAAGTCCCGGCAAGGCCTCGATCTGGGCCTTCAGACCAGGCGAAAGGGAGAATCGCCTGGGCAACACAATGTCCACTACCTTGCCGCTCAGGGCGGCATAGGACAGCGTGATACGCCCCTTTCCGGGTTCGGCGTTGTCGAGAACCTGCTGCAGGCCGACGAGTGATTCGCCGGCATCGACATGCAGGACAAAGGCCTTGAGGGAATTCGATACCACCTCGTCAAGGCGGGCGATGCGACGCGCCGAGAAGCGCACATTCTCGCCATCCACGCGACCATCGACTTCGAGAAGGAACGGTCCGGGACCCTCGAGCTTGCCGGCGCAGTCATTGAGAGTATCGGAAAAGACGACGATTTCGTAATGTCCGGAACGGTCCGAGAGTTCCATGAAGGCGTAACGGTTGCCCTTGGCGCTGGTTCTCTCACGCCTGGAAACCGGAACACCGGCAAGCCGGATCGATCCCGTGTCATGTTCACGAACAAGGTGCAGGGCGTCCGCGTGTGTCACGACTCCCAGTCTGATCAGTTCGCCATCGTAGGCTTCCAGCGGATGGGCCGACAGATAGAACCCGATCGCTTCCGCTTCAGCCTTCTGGGCGTCTGCCGGTGTCCATGGCGCAGCTTCGACGAGTTCGGGGTCGCGGGCGCCGCCGTCATCACCGAACAGGTTCTGCTGCCTGCTCTCGCGTTCCGCGACAATGCCGGCATTGAACTGGACAAGACGATTGATGTTGGCGACGACCCGGGCCCGGTTGTCATCGATGCAGTCGAAGGCCCCGGCACAGGCGAGCATTTCAAGTTGTCGCTTCTTGACAACACGAACATCGAGTCTCGAGGCGAATTCGAAGAGGCCGGAATAGGGACCGTTGGCGTCGCGCTCGGCGACGAGGGCCGTCATCGCTCCTTCACCTACGTTCCGGATCGCGGCAAGCGCATAGCGCACCGCCGTCGTGCCTCCTTCCGTCTCCTCCACGGTGAAGGTGACACCCGACCGATTGATGTCCGGCGGCAGCAAGGCGATTCCGAGGCGGGTGAGTTCCTGTCTGAAATGATCGAGCTTGTCGGTGTTGCCCATGTCGAGGGTCATCGACGCGGCAAGGAACTCTACGGGATGATGCGCCTTCAACCAGGCAGTCTGGTATGCGACGATGGCGTACGCCGCTGCATGGCTCTTGTTGAATCCGTACCCTGCGAACTTGTCCACCAGGTTGAAGATCTCGGTCGCCCGTTTCTGATCGACACCGCGACGGGTGGCGCCGGAAACAAAGCGATCGCGCTGGGCTGCCATCTCCTCCTTGATCTTCTTGCCCATGGCCCGGCGCAGCAGGTCCGCTTCACCGAGACTGTAACCAGCCAGAATCCTGGCAATCTGCATCACCTGTTCCTGATAGATGATGACGCCGTAGGTTTCGCTCAGCACCTCCTCGAGCGATGGATGAAGGTAGTCGACCTCCTCTAGACCATGCTTGCGGTTGCAGAATTGCGGGATGTTGTCCATGGGCCCGGGGCGATAGAGCGATACCAGGGCGATGATGTCCTCGATGGAGTCGGGCTTGAGATGGCTCAGGGCGTCGCGCATGCCCTGCCCCTCAAGCTGGAAGACCCCGATGGTCTCCGCCCTCGTCAGCATGGCAAAGGTGTCGGCGTCATCGAGTGGCAGGTTGTCGAGATCGACGAGCGTGCCACGGCGCGCCAGCAGGGTGCGGGCGTGCTTGAGAACCGTCAGGGTCTTGAGACCGAGAAAATCGAACTTGACGAGACCGGCCCTTTCCACGTCCTTCATGTTGAACTGAGACACGGGAAACTCCGAACGCGGGTCTCGATAGAGCGGGATCATCAGGTGGAGGGGGCGATCGCCGATGACGACTCCGGCGGCATGGGTGCTGGCATGGCGGTAGAGACCTTCGAGCCGGAGTGCGGTCTCGATCAGCCGCTTGACCGAATCGTCCATCATGGAATCCCTGAGCGCCGGCTCACTGTCAATCGCCTGCTGCAGGGTGACCGGTGCAGCCGGATTGTGGGGGATGAGCTTTGCCAGCCTGTCGACACGATGGTAGGGCATTTGCAGCACACGCCCGACATCGCGCACCACGGCGCGCGCCTGAAGGGTGCCGAACGTGATGATCTGCGCCACCCTGTCAGCGCCATAACGATCCTGGACGTGGGCAATCACTTCATCGCGGCGGTCCTGACAGAAGTCGATATCGAAGTCGGGCATCGACACTCTGTCCGGATTGAGGAAGCGTTCGAACAGGAGGCCGAACTGGATGGGATCGAGATCGGTGATGGTGAGAGACCATGCCACCACGGAGCCGGCTCCCGATCCACGACCCGGACCGACGGGAATGTCCTGGCCTTTCGCCCACTGGATGAACTCGGCAACGATCAGGAAGTAACCGGCGAACCCCATCTCGATGATCACGTCAAGTTCGAACTCGAGGCGTTCCCGGTAGGGCTTCGTGTCGGGTGTCGCGGGAAGCGAGTGAAGGCGCCGCTCCAGTCCTTCCCTGGCCTGGCGGCGAAGTTCGTCGTCCTCGCCCCATTCCCCGGCGACCGGAAAGGGTGGCAGAATGGGAGACCGTACCGGTGAGGTGACGGCACAACGGCGGGCGATCGTGAGCGTGTTGGCAAGGGCCTCGGGAAGGTCCTCGAAACGTGCCGCCATGGCTTGCGGACTGGCAAAGCAATGATAAGGAGTCACGCGCCGCCGGTCGCGCCGATCGATGGTGGCGCCGCCGGCGATGCACATCAACACGTCATGGGCCTGATGCATGGATTCGTCGGCAAACATGACATCGTTGGTGGCCACCAATGGAACGTTCAGCTCATAGGCGAGATCGAGCATTCCGGCCTCGCTGGCTTCTTCCTCTTCGAGGCCATGCCGCTGGATCTCGACATAGAGGCAATCTGCGAAGAGATCTCGCAGACGCTCCAGGTGTTGACGCGCCAACTCCATGGCTCCGGAACGGACCAGCTGGCCAAGAGGACCCGAGGCCCCTCCGGTAAGACAGATCAGGCCATCGCTGCGGCCGGCAAGGTTGTCGAGAAGAAGCGAAGGGACATCGCCTGGATTCGTCGTCAGGCAGGCTTCGCTCACCAGGTCCAGGAGACTGGTGTATCCCTCGTCATTGCGAGCGAGCAGAACCACGCGTTCGGCGAGATCCGGATCACGCAGCCTCTCCTCCTCGTTGTGACGGATGGCAAGCAAGGTACCGATGATCGGCTGGACGCCCCTGGCCGCGCATGCGGACGCAAACTGCAGGGCGCCGAACATGTTTCCGGTATCGGTCACGGCCATGGCCGGCATGGCATTGACAACGCAAAGCTCGACGAGTTCCGGAATCTTCACCGCTCCCTCGAGGAGGGAGAATGGCGTATGAACGCGCAAATGGACGAAACCGGCCATGACGCACCTTCCCACCCCGGCCTGTGGATGGTCCACCGCCTGGAACGATCTCCTTCTTCTGCGCAGCGCAAGCCGGAGAAGCCATGTCAGATCTCAAAGCTCCTGATTGCGTGAAATGTCCCTGTTGGTGGAATGGACGTGTCCCTACAGGTTCGCTGCCAGGGCACCAGGATGGCGAAGAATTCTCGAACTCCGCAAAGCGCCTGTCCCAGGACTGTCAGAAAGGCCGACATTATCAAATGTTCCGAACGGAGTCGGCCATCGAACATTCCAGGCCGAATCGGCAGAATTTTCTTGTACTGCTCCTTTCCGGCAAGCACGACGCAAGACTATCATCGAGTTGTCCGGCTGGCTTCGCTCAGGGATGAATACTGCAGTGCAGATCTGCCTGAGGAGCGTGAATAGCTCCAGAACATGATGGATCGTCTCCTCCCGGTCGAGGGACCTCAGACAGACGACACCTTCATGTTCGGCCTCTGCGCAACTCTGTCCCTGCTGCGGTTCGAGCGGGATCCTGAGTTGTGTCTCCAGCTTGGGGGGGATCATCAAGCGGATCGGCCTTCAGGCTCCGAAGCTGGAGTTCAAGGTGATGCCTCAATACCGAAGCGCCTTGCAAGACTTCCGCAATCTTCCGCGATCTCCCCTGCAGATTGCTCAACAATACGAAGATACAAGCACTGATCACGGTCCATCATCGTTGCCTCCGTTCCCAACCCTAACGGAGAATTTCAAATGCGCATTCAGACTCAATCGCTCCTTGGCAACGCCATCGTCGCAACACTCGCTTCGTCGACATGGATTGCGGCATCGGAACCTCCCCAGCCGTGGTCTCTGGAAGCAGGATTCGAGGACAATCCCAGATTCGTCGAGATTGCGGCCGGCGGTCCGAACCAGGGCAGTTGCGGTTTCCTCCCGGACGAACCCCAGCTCGTTGTCGACTACGTCAGCGGAGACTACGCCTTCGGTATCGGCACGGCGAGCGACGTGGCGGACACCACGGTCGAGGTCACAACGCCCTCGGGCAACGTCCTGTGCGACGACGACAGTGGCGGCAGCCGCGATGCGCTCGTGACACTGGACAACCCGGAAAGTGGCCAGTACGAGATTCGGGTCGGAACCTACTCCTACGAAGAGATCGGCAGCCGCTCCGACGTCTTCGTCACCGAACTCATCGCAGATGGCACCAGCGACCAGATGACCCCACAGTCAACGCACAGGTGGTCTCTGGAAGCAGGCTTCGAGGACGATCCCAGATCCGTCGAGATTGCGGCCGGCGGTCCGAGCGAGGGCAGTTGCGGTTTCCTCCCGGACGAACCCCAGCTCGTCGTCGACTACGTCAGCGGAGACTACGCCTTCGGTATCGGCACGGCGAGCGACGAGGCGGACACCACGGTCGAGGTCACAACGCCCTCGGGCGACGTCCTGTGCGACGACGACAGTGGCGGCAGCCTCGATGCGCTCGTGACACTGGACAACCCGGAAAGTGGCCAGTACGAGATTCGGGTCGGAACCTACTCCTACGAAGAGATCGGCAGACGCTCCGACGTCTTCGTCACGGAGTTGATTGATGGTGAGACCGGCGTTTTCTCCGGAACGGGCTTCCTGGTCTCCGGCCACCACATCATCACGAACTGGCACGTCGTTGATGGTGCCATCGGCAGCGTGATGGTGCGCGCGCTGGGCCTCCCCGAATTCCAGGCCGAGGTCGTGATGCACAACGAAGAAGACGACATCGCGCTGCTCTACGCCGAGGACATGCCCGAAGGGCTGACTAAGGTGGTCTTCCGCTCACGGCCGCCGGTCTCCATCGGCGAAACCATCTTCGCCTTCGGGTTCCCGATGCCGAACGGCAACTTCACGCAAGGCAATGTTGCGGCGCTGACCGGCGCCGACGGCGATCTCACCGAACTTCAGTTCACGGCCCCGGTCCAGCCTGGCAGTTCCGGTTCACCGCTGTTTGACGCGGAGGGACATGTGATCGGTATGGTGACATCGAGAGACGCGGACGGGCAGCTGGTCAACTTCGCCCTCCGCGGCACCCTGCTCAGGGTCTTCCTCGACGCGAACAATGTCGACTACGAACTCGCGGATTTCGACGATATCCTTCCGCCGGCTGACATAGGTAATCGTGCTCAGGATGCCGTGGTGGAGCTGATCGTCAACTCCGGTTCGTAACGTTCCCGATCCCGGGCGCCGTCTCGACGAGGCGGTGCCCGGGATGTTTCTTGTCTCGGTGAACCCCAACCGCAAGACTCCGAAAGCTCGCGATCATGTTGCGTACATCGGCAATGTGCTTGAATGGAATTTTTTGGACAGCAGGGTGGACGACATGCCTGATCGCTTCTGGTGGGCCACACTTGTCCTGGGCGCGGCAGCGGCAACGTTGACAGCCGTGACAGCGTCCGAACCCGTCGTTGGCGCACCCGAATTTGGTATCAACCGTGGCACCCTGGCTTTCGACGGCGCGTGCAACGATCCCCGATTTGTCACCAGGCATGGCCCAGACACAAGCGATCTTGCACAGATCTTCGGTGACGCTGCGGATTGTCATGCCGCCTGGGAGAAGGGTGAGATCGTCTTGCGGCTGACAGGGCACTATATCGTGAGCGACATGGCCTCGATCACGCACCTCGGTGACAACTTTGGCGACCTTGATCAACCTTCCAACGATACCGGCGACACCCTGGGCGAGAATCAGGGTCCCTGGTCCTCAAATGGTGTGTGCAACGATCCCCGGTTCGCAGCCGATCCGCGTTGGCCTGGCGCCGTCGATCAGATTGACGAAGCCGAGGGCAGGGACTCCACCGACTGCCTGCGGGCGTATCTGTTGCGCCAGGCGTGGCCGATCCGGTTTCGGCCGACGGACGACGAGGGCCTCGTGTTTGGCGACGACAGCGGTGAGTGGATCCTCGACGGCGAGTGTGACGACCCCAGGTTCTTCGGAGTTGCTGCCGCCGAAGGCGCCAGCGCGTCGAACCTCCTGCGTGACGCTTCAGACTGCTACATCGCCTGGACAAACGAGCACGTCACGCTGATCTCGCCGGTTGCCATCCTCGACAGGCTGCCGGACGGTTTCGACCTTGGCAGCGACACCAGCGAATGGGCGTTCGATGGCGAATGCGATGATCCACGGTTCGAAGGAACAGGAATGGCCCACGAACCGCTGACCACGAACCAGGCGCGTGACGCAACCGATTGCGTCAAGGGTCTCCTGAGCGGTGCGATCAAACCGAAGCTTCCACGACTGCAAGACGGAACGGTCCTGTCCTTCGGAGGCAACGCAGGCGAGTGGGCCAATGATGGCGTGTGCAACGACCCCCGGTTCGAGGCCGATCCACGGTGGCCGGACACCGCTCTTCCTGTCGGTGACGCCGAACACCAGGACATCGCCGACTGCCAGCAGGGCTTCCTTGAGCGCCGCGTGTGGCCGGCGTGGGCACGGTTGACGGACGACGAGGGCCTCGCGTTCGGCGACGACAGCGGCGAGTGGACCCTCGACGGCGAGTGTGACGACCCCAGGTTCTTCGGAGTTGCTGCCTCCGAAAGCGCCAGCGTGTCAGACCTTCTGCGTGACGCTTCAGACTGCTACATCGCCTGGACAAACGAACACATCACGCTGATCTCGCCGCATGTCGTCCTCGACAGGCTGCCAGACGGATTTGACCTTGGAAGCGATACCGGCGAATGGGCGTTCGATGGCGAATGTGATGATCCACGGTTTGGAGGTGTCGGCGTGGCTGATGGGTTGCGGGTCGAGGACCGGGCACGTGATGCGACCGATTGCGCCAGGGCCCTGCTGAACGATGAAGCCGACCTCAAGATCCCGAGGCTGCCGGGCGGAATGGAACTGTCCTTCGGAGATGACGGGGGCGATTGGGCCAAAGATGGTGTGTGCAACGACCCGCGCTTCGACGCCGATCCAAGACAGCCGGGCGCGGTTGCACGCGTGGGCATTGCAGAGGGTCACGACGCCAGCGACTGTCAGCAGGCTTTCCTCGAACGTCGTGCCTGGCCTGTCTGGGTGTGGCTGAGCGACGACGAGGGCGTAACGTTTGGCGATGACAGCGGGAACTGGGCCGGCGATGGTGAGTGCGACGATCCACGGTTTACCGGCATCGTCACCGCCGGAAACGCCAGCGCATCGAACCTTCTGCGTGATGCAACCGATTGTTACGCAGCCTGGACGGCCGGAACGATCGGGCTTTTTTCGCTGGATTCCGTGCTGACCATGATGCCGGACGGCTTTGACCTTGGCGACGATACGGGCGACTGGGCGTTCGATGGTGAATGCGACGATCCACGGTTTCATGGTCTTCACGTGGCGTCCGAGTTGCATCCGGAGAACCAGGGGCGTGACGCAACCGCTTGCGGACGGGCCTTCCTGAATGAAAAGGCGGACATCAGGACGCAGACACCGCAATGACCACCGTGCGAGGCATCGAATGGACAGCTACGAGTACAAGGTTCTGATCGTCGACGACGAAGATGACGTCCGCAACGGTTGGGTGGCGGGATTGTGTGCGCTGGGCGTGCGCAGGCGGGAGTTCTTCGCCATTGGCGCGAGGACGGCCGGGGACGCTCTTGACCTCCTCTCGGAAGAGAAGGCACGAGGTGCCCCCTTCAACGTCGCGGTACTCGACCTGCATCTCGAGGGAAGTGGCGAGCCCTACGAGAGTGACCGGTGGGCTCTCGCAAGACAGCTGAAAGAACTCTACCAGCCCTATCCCGACCTGGGGATCATCGTGGTGACAGCCATCCATCACGACCCGGCCGATTTCAAGGCTGCCAGCGACATCGCCGACGGAGGCTATCTCTCCAAGGCCGCCATCGACGCCGAGAATCTCTGCGAAGTCATCAGAACACGCTTTCCGCCGCGAGGGGCTCCCGTCTTCCGGTTCTCTCCCGCACACCAGGACAACCAGGAAAAGGCCTTCATCCTGAACACGGGAACCATGTCGCTGCGGCGACTCCCGGGCCGCGCCAAGGTATCGACGCCACGCGGCATAGGCGATCTCTGGTTTCTTGAGGTGTTCTTGCGCGAGGCCCTGGACAGGCCACCGGAAACTCTCGTCGGGTACGACACCATCTATGCCTACAAGGACGGCCATCACCAGACGACCATCCCGATTCCCTGGCACCTTGGCACACAGCGGACCCAGGGAGAGGACAACAGCTGGATTCATCAACCCGTGTCCCGGTTGCGCACTCTCCTTGATCCGGAGAAAAAGAGCATCTTCGAGAACAGGCGCAATGAAGGTTACGTGGTCGCGGCGAGAGTCAAGAGGGTCAATGATTGATGGAGTGGCACCCTTTGTTCAAGGTTGTCCGGATCCCGCTGCTGCTCGCACTCTCGTTCGTCGTCGCCGGTGCCATCCTGCACGTGCTGCATGTCACCGTTCCGCCGGCGTTACCCTCGAACATCCACGAATTGTTCCAGGCAAAGTGCCACCTGAGTGACACCGCCAGGAAGCATTTGTCGGAAAGCCGGGAGTCTTACGTCGAATCTCGCGCTGACACTGAATTGCGATGGTATTCGAGCGCCAGGTATTCGGGGTTCGAGGGCATGCATGGTGTTGTTCTGGGTGTACCGGACGTACCGGAGGAGGGAGTGTTTGATCAGAACAAAGACGATCCTTCGAACGGCGCTTACGGCACCAGGGACGGGCTTCGCATCTGGCCCGCCGTGGAAGGAGAATGGCCTTTTCTCCGCGCGAAGGTGCCGGCGTCCAGGATCATTCATTGTGTCAACAAGGACGCTTCCTCGAAGAACAGCGACGGCGTTGAGACGTACATCATCGTCGAAAGCAAATGGGTGCACGACGACTCGTTCGAGATGAAATCGATCGTGATTCTGGTCCTCTTCCTGGTCAGCGCCGGCGCGTTGGCCCTGGTTGTGTGGTATGCCGGCCGTCGCCGCCAGATGATGGATATCAGGCATGATCTCAGGAACATGTTGAACGGGTTGGTCAATGTGCTCGGCCAGCAGTTGCGGGAAGAGCATGATCCGCAGACGGCAAAGAAGGTCATGAGGACCGTCACAACCCGCATCGACTACCTGATCCAGATGGTGGAACCGGGACACTACAAGAGCAAGACCGAGATTCTGCATCTTCGCTCGCTGTTTCTCGATCTCGGCATGAATGTCCCGACGGACGTCGAGGTCGACCTGGACTGCCCGGATGCTATCGACATCGAGTGCTGGGAAGAGCACTTCAGGCGGGCCATCGACAACGCCCTCGTGAACGCGGCCTCCGCGGCACGGGTGGCATCCCCTCCCCTGGTGCGTATCTGCGTGCGCGCCACGGCGAGGACGGTGACGATTGTTATCGAAAACAACGGAAAGCGGGTTCCCGGCCATGTGTTGCGGAGCTTTGGACGCCGTCATTCGCTGCGCGTGCGGGGCAGCAACGTGGGACTTGGCCTCAATATCGTGCGATCCGTGGTGTGGCGCCATGGCGGCAGGATCGCGCTCGACAACCTTGCGCCCGGCGACGAGGTCAGCGTGCGTCTGACGCTTCGCCTGCCGCGTCGTCAGACTCATCCGTTGTCACTGCTCGCCGGACGATGGCGATCCCCTGGCGGGCGCCCGGACGCAACGAGCACCTTCCACCCGTGACAGGTGACACGACATCATGCGTGATTCTCAAGGGAAAACGGGCGACTGACCGACAGTCGGCGATCATTTTCCTGCCTTCGAGAATCCTGGGTCCTGGCGAGAGATCACGCAGACGAACCGATCTTCCGTGTTGTTGACGAGATAGCGCTTCACGCGCATCGTCCCCCAGCCTCCGTGACCGCAACCCCATCAAGCTGCGTGCGTGCACATACTCCGGTCTTTCTCAAGTTCGGTGACCCCGGGCCTACCGGGCATGATGTTGAGACACTGGTGGTGCAGCGAATCATCGGGTTGCCCCTGGGTGCGAGGATGTCAACGCTCAACAGTCTTTCGGACAAGGACAGGAGAACAGGCGTGCACAGTTCAAACGAGGCCTGAACCTGTACAGGCATCCACTGCCGCATCGTTTCAGTTTGGCCCGGCCCGCCGGACGAACCCGACAGGATCATCACTATGGGGAACAAAACGATCCGGACCACAAGAGCATCACACCAAGCTGCGCTTCAAGGCCAATGTGCCGCGCTTTCTGACCGCCACCAACATCGTGCCGCCAATCAGCAAATCCGCTGTCTGCGTGGAGCTCCCATGGAATCTCTGCACAGATTGAAGCAACAGCGACCTGCTTCGAATTGGGCATTTCTCACCGTGCGTCAATGATCCTTCCGACCGCTCGTGCGCGAACGTCCATCGTGATCATGGCACACTGCAATCCCCTGTACCTGCTCCACCGTTCCTGCGCGGACGGCCACCGACGGGGTGCAGGTTTCAGGCAAGCGTGCCATCGACGAGACGTACGGTGCGATCAAGTCTCGTGGCGTGTTCCGTGTTGTGTGTCGCCACCAGGGCGGTGAGATGGCGTTCACGGACCTCGGTGATGAGTCGATCCATGACTGAGCGCGCCGTTTCCGGATCAAGGTTGCCAGTCGGTTCGTCGGCCAGGAGAATGGCCGGCCGGTTGGCAAGAGCGCGGGCGAAGGCAACGCGCTGCTGCTCACCTCCGGACAGCCGGGCCGGACGATGGTCTAGGCGCTCGGCAAGTCCGAGATGTTCCAGGAGTTCATGCGCCCGCCTGCGGGCGGTCACGCGATCAACGCCGCCGATCAGCTGCGGGATCACAACATTCTCCAGTGCCGAGAACTCCGGCAAGAGGTGATGGAACTGGTAGATGAAGCCCAGGTTTCGCCGCCTGAGCGCGGTGCGCTCGCGGTCACCCAGGCGGTTGCAGTCGACACCCTGGATGGTGATATCCCCGGCATCGGCACGTTCGAGAAGCCCGGCAATGTAGAGCAGTGTCGACTTGCCTGCACCTGAAGGTCCCACGAGAGCGACCGTCTCACCCCTGGCAAGGCTCAGGCTCGCCTCGCAGAGCGCGGTGACCGTGCGTCCGCCCTGGACGAACGTGCGTCCCACGCGTTTGAGTTCGAGGATGGTTTCACTCATAGCGCAGGGCATCGGCGGGTTCGATGCGTGCCGCCCGCCAGGCGGGATAGAGGGAGGCGAGAAAGGCAAGGCCCAGGGCCATCAGGGAGATGGTCACGACTTCCGGCCAGTCGAGCCGCGCCGGCAGACGGGACAGGAAATAGACCTCGGCGGGGAAAAGTTCGAGACCGATGAGTGTCTGGATCAGTTGGCGGATTTCCTCGATGTGGAGACAGAACAGGACACCGATCACGGCGCCGGCAAGAGTCCCGGCAATGCCGATGGCCGATCCGGTCACAAGGAAGATGCGCATGACGCTGCCACGTGTCGCGCCCATGGTGCGCATGATGGCGATGTCACCGTTCTTGTCCTTCACGAGGAGGATGAGAGAGGAGATGATGTTGAAGGCGGCGACAAGGATGATGAGCGTCAGGATGAGGAACATCACGTCGCGTTCCACCTGAAGGGCGCCATAGAGGTGGCGGTTGGTCTGTTGCCAGTCCACGACGACAACCCCCGGCAGACCGGTATCGGCCACGATGCGACGAATATCCGCCGCCGTGGCCGTCGGTTCTTCCGGGAGCGTGACCATGACCTCGATCTCGGTCACCCGGTCCTCCAGACGGAAATAGGTCTGCGCCATCCCGAACGGCACGAAGACAACGCCGGAATCGAACTCGTACATGCCGACCTCGAAGACACCCACCACCGGCCATGAGACAGACCGTGGCATGGTGCCAAGTGCCGTGGGCAGCCCACGCGGCGAGAGAAGCGTCATCGAGTCGCCGAGCTTGAGGCCAAGGCGGCGCATCAGCCTGGAGCCGGCGATGATGCCGGATCCATCAAGCGAGCCGGCGATCATGTTGTCGGCAATCAGCGGCTTGGCGGCAAGATCATCCGCCGTCAGTCCGCGAACGATCACGCCGGCATGGGCACGACGCGATGATGCGAGCACCTGGCCCTCGACCACGGGCGCGGCAAGGATGACATCAGGATGCGCCGCCACGTCGCTTGCAAGTGCGTCATAACCGGCAAGACCGCCGGCGGGCGCGACAATGGTGACATGGCCCTTGAATCCGAGGATCTGTGTGATGAGTTCGTGACGAAATCCGTTCATCACCGACATGACGATGATGAGGGCACCCACGCCGAGACAGATGCCGACAAGAGAGAACCCGGCGGTGACCGAGATGAATCCTTCCTGGCGTCGGGATTTCAGGTAGCGCAGGGCTACCGTCAGTTCGAATGTTCCGATCACGTGTGTGAATCGAGGATGCAGGGAACGGCATCGTCCAGCGACAGGTCCACACGCTGGCCATCGGCGCGGCGCTTGAGTTCCACCCTGGAGGATGCCGCTCCACGTGGGCCGATGATGATCTGCCAGGGAAGACCGATGAGGTCCATGTCGGAGAATTTTACCCCTGCCCTCTCGTCGCGATCATCGTGGAGCACCTCGAGACCAGCGGCATCGAGACGCTGCTCCATGGTGGCCGCCATGGAATCACAGCGTGGATCTCCGGTCTTGAGATTTACGATACCGGCATCGAAGGGGGCAACACTGGCCGGCCAGATGATTCCGGCGTCGTCATGGCAGGCCTCTATGATCGCGCCGGCAAGGCGCGAGACGCCAATGCCATAGGAGCCGCCGTGCAATAGCCGCCGTTCTCCATCGGGCATCGCGACGCTGGCCCCCATTGCCTCGGAATACTTGGTGCCGAAGTAGAAGATGTGGCCAACCTCGATGCCGCGCGCAACAAGAAGGTCTGATCCGGAAACCGGTGCGGTTTCCGGGTCGTGCTTGTCGTCGCTCGCCGCATAGAGCGATGTCCACCCCGTGACAACGGGTTCAAGATCGCTGTCATAGTCGATGTCGGAACAGGTGGCATCCATGTCGAGCAGGCGCCTGTCAGCATGGACCCTGGTTTCGCCGGTGGCCGCCAGAATGACAAACTCGTGCGAGAGGTCGCCGCCGATGGGACCGGAGTCGGCCTGCAGGGGGATCGCCTTGAGACCCATGCGCGCATAGGTTCTCAGATAGGCGACGAACATGGTGTTGTAGGAACGTCGTGCCGATTCGAAGTCGAGATCGAATGAATAGGCATCCTTCATGAGGAACTCGCGTCCGCGCATGACCCCGAAACGGGGGCGGATCTCGTCCCGGAACTTCCATTGGATATGATAGAGATTTCGCGGCAGGTCACGGTAACTCTGAATGTCGTCACGCACAATCTGGGTAATCTGTTCCTCATTGGTCGGTCCATAGAGCATGTCGCGTCCATGGCGGTCCCGGATACGCAGCATCTCCGGCCCATACGCATCGTAGCGCCCGCTCTCGCGCCACAGGTCGGCGAGCTGCATGGTGGGCATGAGAACGGCATGGGCACCGGCCCTTTGCATTTCCTCGTGCACGATTGTTTCAATCCGCTTGAGAACCCGAAAGCCCAGCGGAAGCCAGGAATAGATACCGGCGCCAGCCTGGCGGACCATGCCGGCACGCAGCATCAGCCGGTGCGAGGCAATCTGTGCCTCGGCGGGAGTTTCCTTGAGCGTTGGCAGGAAATAGCGGGTCAGACGCATGAGTCAACCGGGGTTCGGGAAAGTGTTCACTCTAGCCATCCGGCGCCGTCTTGTCATGGCAGTCGATCCAAGCTGGACGGGCCTTCAGGATCCTTGCCTGAACCGGGCAATCGTCGCAGTGGGCGCCGGGAAGGTAGCCGGTGGACAACAGGAATTCCTCGACGACAAGGGGACCGGTGAAAACGAATGTTTGCCTGAAGAGCCGCGTCCACGCGGCGTGATCGAGCGGATGGTGCGCTTCCAGCCATCCATGAAACCCGCCATGGAGCGCCCGCAGGCCCACGAGACGCTGCGCATTGACGATGGCGGCCTCGATCTTGCGCCGGTTGCGGATGATGCCGCTGTCCCCCATGAGCCGGTCGACGTCCTCTTGTGAGTAGGCGGCGACGGTATCGATGTCGAATCCGTCGAAGGCCCGGACAAATGCTGCACGCTTTTTCAGGATGAGCGCCCATGACAGCCCGGCCTGGTTGATCTCGAGAACGAGTCTCTCGAAAAGCTCGTTGTCTCCGCTGACCGGAAACCCGTACTCGCTGTCATGGTAGGAGCGGTGCACGGGATCGCCCGGAGCAAAGGTGCAATAGCTTTCGGTCATGACGGCAGTCCGATGAACCAGGCGCCGAAGTCCGTGATGTTCGCCGCCTCGAAGACGGCTGCAGCACCGACGAAAACACTGGTGATGGCTGTCGTCCACAGGGCCTTTTTCAACAGCATCGGTTCGGCGGGCGCCCCGGGGTCGTGTCCTTCGGCCACCCGCTTCTGGCGGCTGACCCCGATGGGCAGGGCGGCGAAGAACACCACCCACCAAACGCACACAAAGACGACGATCAGCCCGAAGAGCGACATGGTTCACATCACCTCCCCCTTGATTGCCGGATATCCCTGTTGTTCGCCCGCGCGAAGACTCAGGCTTCTTCCAGTTCGATCAGAGTGCCACAGAAGTCCCTGGGATGGAGGAACAGAACCGGCTTTCCATGGGCACCGGTCCTGGGTTCGCCATCGCCGATGATACGCCCGCCCGCCGAGACGATACGATCCCGGGCACCACGAATGTCATCGACCTCGTAGCAGACATGATGCATGCCCCCTGCCGGATGGCGCTCCAGGAAGGCAGCTATCGGCGACTGATCACCCAGAACACCAAGAAGCTCGATCCTGGTGTTGGGAAGATCGACGAAGACCGTCGTGACGCCGTGGTCGGGCTGGTCAACCGGCTCCGATACCGTCGCTGCGAGTGTCTCGCGGTAGAGTGCCCTGGCGGCAGCAAGGTCCGGCACCGCTATGGCAACATGGTTCAGTCTGCCGATCATGTGATTCCTTCCCTTGCGTGGATGTGTCGGGGATTTCAGATCCTGATGATGGTGACCCTTGTCACCGGGCGGCGCACCCGTGTTCCGGCAAGCCAGCGGCGGGGGATACGCCGCAACGCCCGCGTGATGTCTTCGTCCATCATCTTCTCGCGCGGGCGAAGATCCTCGAAGGTGTCGGCCGCGTCATCGGCAATCGAAAGTGCGATATCGGGTTCCTCGCCCAGGCCCATGAGTATCACGTGCGGGTCGGCGGCAAGGTCCCCTTCGTGATCCACCACCAGAGTGATGATCACCACGCCGCATGCCATGACGTCACGCCGTTCGCGAATCAGTGGACCATTGACGGGAACAGCGCGTCGTCCGGTCCAGGCAACCCGGCCATGGTTGACCGTTTGGACAATCGAGGGGGTGCCGGGCGCCAGCCGGACCAGGGATCCATTCGCCACGCCCCTCACCGGTTCGACACCAAGGGACTCGGCCAGAGTGGCGTGCTCCTTGAGATGACGGATTTCGCCATGAACCGGGATGGCGTAGCGCGGTCGTACGAGAGCATACATGCGCTCCAGTTCTTCCCGGTTGGGATGGCCGGAAACATGAACAAACTTCTCATCCTCCGTGACGGTCTCGATTCCAAGATGTGTCAGGCGGTTGATGAGATCGAAGATCGCCCGCTCGTTTCCCGGGATGATCTTCGAGGAAAAGATGACGTGGTCACCGGCCTCCAGCGTCACCGTCTGATGATTGCCTTCGGCGATCCGTGACAACGCGGCGTTGGGCTCTCCCTGACTGCCGGTCAGCATGTAGAGTACCTTGTCAGGATCGAGGTGGCGTGCGTCCCTGTCGGACATGAAGTGTGTATCGGGCGGCAGGTAGCCCGTCTGCCTGGCACACTTGATGATGCGCCACATGGAACGCCCCAGCGCCACACACCGGCGGCCATTGGCCTCGGCCGCCCGGTGGATGGAGAGCAGACGGGTCAGGTTGCTGGCAAAGGTGGTGACGGCGACACGGCCGCGCCGTCCGGCGACCTCGTCAACAAGACTGCTCCTCACGTCGGCTTCCGAGCCGGAGGTGCCGGGCCGAAACACGTTGGTAGAATCGCACACCATGGCAAGGATGCCAGAATCACCGCTCTTCCTGATCGCCTCTTCGTCCACCGGATCCGAGATCAGCGGTTCCGGATCGAGTTTCCAGTCGCCGGTGTGCATGATGCGGCCGGCAGGCGTGTCGAGAACGAGGGCATTGGGCTCGGGAATCGAGTGCGTGAGGCCATGGAGGGCAATGGAAAAGGGGCCCAGCTCGAGCGTGCTTCCCGGATCGATGATATGGATGTCCAACTCGTGGATGCCGTCCGCCCCCTCATGGAGTTTCTCGGCGAGCAAGGCGGCGGTAAAGGGCGTGGCGTAGACCGGACATTCCAGAAGGGGCCACAGGTAGGGCACCGCGCCCATGTGATCCTCGTGGGCGTGGGTGAGGACGAGACCGAGGAGATGCTGGCGGCGCTCCGCGATGTAGGAGATGTCGGGCATCACGAGATCGATGCCGGGAAGTTCCTCACCGGCAAACGTCACACCAAGATCGCACATCAGCCACGAGCCACCGTACTCGTAGAGATTGAGATTCATGCCGATTTCGCCGGAACCGCCCAAGGGCAGGAAATGCAGGGGATGTGTCAAGAGCACTCTCTCGTGCGCCGCCAGATTTCCAGCAGACCGTGGACGGTGATATCGGGATCAAAGCTGTCGATACTGTCGGTCGCCGCATCGAACAGGGGCGCCAGGCCGCCGGTCGCCACAACTTTCATCGGCTTGCCGTACTCGGCGCGAATTCGACTGACGACACCCTCGATAAGGCTCACATAACCCCAGTAGGCGCCCGATTGCATGCAGCTGACCGTGTTGGTGCCGATGACCCGCTGCGGCCTTTCGATGCCAATTCTCGGCAGCCGGGCGGAAATCCGGTGCATGGCGTCCAGAGCGAGATTGACCCCCGGGGCAAAGACCCCCCCGGCGAATCCGCCATCCTCATCGACGACGTCAAAGGTGGTTGCGGTGCCAAAGTCGATGATGATCAGGGGACCGCCCAGGCGCATCCAGGCGCCCACCACGTTCGCCAGGCGGTCCGCACCCACCTCGTCCGGCATGTCGACCCTGAGCGGAAGCCCCAGGCGTGCCGACTCTCCCACGACAATCGGATCACAGTCATGGTGACGGCGGCACAGGAGCTTCAGCTCTTGAATGCCGTGGGGAACGACGCTTGCGATCACCGCATCATCGATGGACCCGGCATCAAGGCCCTTCAGGCCCAGGAGATGGTGGAGCCATACCGCATACTCATCGGCGGTGCGTCCGGTGTTGGCGCTGATCCGCCACTGCCCCACAAGATCACTGTTCCGAAACACGGCAAACACCGTGTTCGTGTTGCCTGCATCGATGGCCAGGAGAAGGTCCTTCATGCGCGGGCTTCCGACGCCCGACGGACCGGGGTTTCCCCAGACCACCGGAGCGTGTCTGACGGCAATCGCAGGGTACCGGACACAACCCGCATGTGCCGGCCGTCCGATTCCACAATCAGCGCTCCGTCGTCCGCAAGCCCTACTATCCGACCCTCCAAGGACGTGTCTCCGTCGAAAGAGGCACGGGCGCCGATGCCGGCAGCACGATCGAGCCATGCCTGACGCTGGGACGCAAACCCGAATCTCTCCCAGACCGTCACCCTGTCCTTGAGACAGCGGCAGAGCGTGGCAAGGAGGAGGTCGCGGTCCACCCCGGGGGCTCCCTCGCTTGCGAGATCCGTGGTGGCGACACCCCGGATGACGGGGTGGCTAACGAGATTGATGCCGATTCCGACGATCACGGCATCACCTCCTGCCTCCACCAGGATTCCGGCCACCTTGGCATCATTGACGAGGATGTCGTTGGGCCACTTGCAGCGCGCCGGCGCGATCTCCGGGGCCGATGCCTCGATGGACTCGGCGACAGCCACGCCGGCGACGAGGGAAAGTTGCGGGAGATCACGCGGAGTGACGCAGGGTCTGAGAATGAAGGACGTGTAGGAGTTGCCGGGCGGCGACACGAACACCCTTCCCCGGCGGCCCCGTCCGCCCGTCTGGAGGCGTGCCCGGACCACGCTCCAGGCAGCGGCGCCGGCCTCTGCCATCTCGATGGCGGTGTCATTGGTACTCGTCACCTCGTCACGATCGGCCAGGTGAAAGGGCGGAGGCAGCATGGCGCTCATTGACCCGTCGGGCTCACGCCGGCGACAAGGGTGGCGGCGGCATTCCGGGCGCTATCGAGAAGGGGATCGGAGAACAGGAAGAAGCCGACTGTGACAACCGCTGTCACGGCGATCACGGGCACAAGGTCGCGGCCCACAGGACGGTCGAATGCATCCGCCGGATCATCGAAATACATGAGCTTGACGATCCTGATGTAGTAGAAGGCTCCCACCACGCTCATCAGCACCCCGATCACGGTGAGCGTGTAGAGCCCGGCATCAATGGCAGCCAGGAAGACATAGAACTTGCCGAAGAATCCGGCGAGCGGCGGGATGCCGGCCATGGAAAACATGAAGACGGCCAGGGCCAGGGCCAGGGCCGGCTGGCTGCGTGAAAGCCCTGCGAGATCATCGATGCCCTCAACCATGGTGCCGTCGCGCCGCATGGCAAGAATGCAACCCCAGGTCCCCAGGCCCATGACAAGATAGATGGCCAGATAGACGAGCACGCCGTGAACCCCTGCCTCGCTTCCCGCGGCAAGGCCAACCAGGGCAAAACCGGCATGTCCAATGGAACTGTAGGCCATCAGCCTCTTGATGTTGCGTTGGCCGATGGCCCCCAGAGCGCCGAGGGCCATGGACCCCACGGCGAGAAGGAAGATGATCTGCTGCCATTGATCGACGAGCGCGGCGAAGGGGTCGACGAGCACCCGGACCAGGAGTGCCATGGCTGCCATCTTGGGCGCCGCCGAGAAGAAGGCGGTGACCGGTGTAGGCGCCCCCTCGTAGACATCGGGCGTCCACATGTGGAAGGGCACGGCGGAAATCTTGAAGGCGAGGCCTGCGGCAATGAAGACGGCGCCGACGAGAATGCCGGTGGAGTCACTGTCGGCCGCCAGCGTCGCAACAATGCCGTGAAAGGATGTCGAGCCCGAGAACCCGTAAACCAGCGAGCAACCATAGAGCAGCATGCCGGAGGCAACGGCGCCCAGCACGAAGTACTTGAGACCGGCTTCGGTGGATCGCAGCTTGTCCTGCTGGAATGCGGCGCACACGTAGAGTGCCAGGCTCTGCATTTCCAGACCGACATAGAGTGTCATGAGGTCGTTGGCCTGGACCATCAGGTACATGCCGAGCGTGGCCAGGACCATCAGCACGGGTAACTCGAAACGTTCCATGGACTCCCGGCGCATGAATCCACGGGCCATGATCAGGGCCAGCACGGCGCCCGTTACCACAAGAACGGTCATGAACCGGCCAAAGGCGTCGACGGCAAGAAGGCCATCGAAGGGTTGTCCACCAACAGGAGAAACGATGGCCAGAAAGCCGGCAATCACCAGGGATGCCACTGCTCCCCAGAAGACAATGTGGGACACGTTTCTGGAGATGAAGACACCGGTCATCAGCAACGCCATGCCGGCGATGGCCAGCCACAGCGCTGGCAGGATGGAGAGGAGGTCGTGCGCGGGGAAGGCAGCCATCATCCACCGTCTCCCATGGCGAAGGACGCCCCTTCGTTCGCTCCCGCAGTCTGTTCGACAAGGTTGACAACCGACACGTGCATGGCGTCAAGCAGCGATTCCGGCCAGATTCCCATGATCAGTACAGCCGCCACCAGCGGAACGAAGAACAGCATCTCGCGCCTGTTGCAGTCGCTGATCGATTTCAGTTCCGCCTTCACGAGTTCGCCGAACACGACGCGCCGGTAGAGCCACAGCATGTAGGCCGCGCCCAGCACGATGCCCGTGGTGGCCAGGAACGCTACCCAGGTGTTCGCCTGGAATGCGCCAACGAGAACCAGGAACTCGCCGACGAAACCCGAGGTGCCGGGCAGTCCCACGGAAGCCAGCATGAACACCATGAACACCAGGGCATAGCGCGGCATCCGGTGGACGAGCCCGCCATAGCTGGCAATGAGGCGGCTGTGCATCCTGTCATAGACGACGCCAACCACGAGAAAGAGAGCGGCGGAGACCACCCCGTGGGACAGCATCTGGAAGAGGCCGCCTTCAATTCCCTGCTGATTCATGGAGAAGAGGCCGATGGTCACGAATCCCATGTGAGCCACCGAGGAATAGGCAATGAGCTTCTTCATGTCCTCCTGCATCAGCGCCACAAGGGAAGTGTAGATGATGGCGACGATCGACAGTGAATAGACCAGTGGCGTGAAGAAGACCGATGCCTCCGGCAGCATCGGCAGGGAAAACCTGAGAAACCCGTACGCTCCCATCTTCAGCAGGATGCCAGCGAGGATGACGGAACCCGCTGTCGGCGCCTCGACGTGGGCATCGGGCAACCACGTGTGGAACGGCCACATCGGCACCTTGACCGCGAACGAGGCAAACATGGCCAGCCACAGCCAGCGCTGCAGATCCTCGTCGAAACCCCAGATCATGAGATCGGGGATGCTCGTCGTGCCGGCCTCGAAATACATCGTCAGCACCGCCACCAGCAGCAGCACCGAGCCGACGAGGGTGTAGAGAAAGAACTTGAATGCCGAGTAGATACGCCGTGGACCGCCCCAGATGCCGATAATCAGGAACATCGGGATCAGCATCGCCTCGAAGAACAGGTAGAAGAGAACGAAGTCGAGGGCGCAGAAGACTCCGATGATGAAGGATTCCATGACCAGGAACGCGATCATGTATTCCCTCACCCGGGTCCGGATGGAGTCCCACGAACAGAGGATGCAGACAGGCACAAGAAACGCCGTCAGCACGATCAGGAAAAGCGAGATGCCATCAATGCCCAGGTGAAACTCGATACCGAACGCAGGAATCCACGGCGCCCTTTCGACGAACTGGAATTCCGCCGTGGTGGTGTCGAAAGCGGCCCAGATGAGAAGCACGACAACGAGGACGACAAAGGAGGTCCACAGGGCGACATAGCGGGTATTGCGGGCCAGCGCCTCCTCGTTATCGCCACGCGTCAACAACACGAAGGCCGCACCGACCAGCGGCAGGAAGGTAGCCAGGGAAAGCAGGGGCCACTGCGACATCGATCCTAGCCCCAGATCCTGAAGAGGAACCAGCTGGCCAGCACGACGAGACCGATCAGCATCGCAAAGGCGTAGTGATAGAGATAGCCCGACTGCAGGACTCTGGCACGGCGCGCCAGGGAGAGGGTGGCGCTGGCAACTCCGTCAGGACCCAGACCGTCGATCACGTCGCCATCTCCCGTCTTCCAGAGTCCCAGACCGACGCGCTTCGCTGGCTGCACCAGCAGAGCTTCGTAGACCTCGTCGAAATACCACTTGTTGAGAAGAAAGCGGTGACTGCGGGAAAAGCGGGAGGCAAGACGTTCCGGCAGGGCCGGTCGCTTCACGTAGGCCCACCAGGCGGCCACGATCCCCCCTGTCGCCACTACGAGGATCAGCGCCTTGATGGCAAGAGGTGTGTCGCGGTGGGCCTGCTCGATGACATTCTCGCCCAGCATCAGGATCGATGATCCGAAGAATTCTCCGCCGCCGTGATCCACCATGTGCCCACCGAGCATCGGCAGTCCGCCGACAAGGGCGCCACCGGCGAGAACCAGCAGCGGCACCCACATGACGCGCGGCGCCTCGTGGACATGTTCGAGCACCTCGGCTGTCATGCGTGGCCTGCCGTGAAACGTCATGATGATCAGCCGCCACGAATAGAGCGCCGTGAGGAAGGCGGCGCCAACACCGATCCAGAAGGCATATCCGCCGGCGAATCCATCCGTCACCCACGCTGATTCGATGATGAGATCCTTCGACCAGTAGCCTGCGAACACCGGGATGCCGGCCAGGGCGAGGCTACCGATCCACATGTAGGCGTATGTCACGGGCATGCGGCGCCACAGCCCGCCCATCCGGCGCATGTCCTGTTCACCGCCGACGGCATGAATGACCGCACCGGATCCCAGGAACAGCAGGGCCTTGAAGAAGGCATGGGTGAAGAGATGGAAGAGCGCCACCGGATAGGCCCCGACGCCACAGGCAAGGAACATGTACCCAAGCTGGCTGCAGGTCGAATAGGCGATGACACGCTTGATATCATTCTGTGCCAGGCCCACCGTCGCAGCGAAGATGGCCGTCGACGCGCCGACGATGGTGACCACCCACAGCGCCGTGGGCGCGAACTCGAACATCGGTGACAGGCGCACGACCATGAACACACCGGCCGTGACCATGGTGGCAGCGTGGATCAGCGCCGACACCGGGGTCGGTCCCTCCATGGCATCGGGAAGCCAGGTATGCAGCGGCACCTGGGCCGACTTTCCCATGGCGCCGACAAACAAGAGCAGGCAGAGCAGAGTCAGCGTGTCGATTTCCATCGACAGGAAGGAGATGGATGTCCCCGCCACGTCCGGAACCGCGGCAAAGACGGCGTCGAAGGCCACCGTGTCGAACACCAGGAAGACACCCATGACGCCGAGGGCGAGGCCGAAATCCCCGATTCGGTTGACGATGAAGGCCTTGATGGCCGCGGCATTGGCACTCGGTCTCTTGTACCAGAATCCGATCAGCAGGTAGCTGCAGACACCGACACCCTCCCAGCCGAAGAACATCTGCACGAAGTTGTCGGCCGTCACCAGCATCAGCATGGCGAAGGTGAAGAGGGACAGATAGGCAAAGAATCTCGGCCGATGGGGATCGTGCGCCATGTAGCCCAGGGAATAGACATGGACGACGGCGGACACCGTGGTCACCACCACCAGCATGACAGCGGTCACCTGATCAAAGGCAAGCGCCCAGCTGACTTCGAAGGTGCCGGAGTCGATCCACGTGAAGAGATGCACCGTGACACGTTCCGCGGAGCCCGTGAGCTGGAAAAAGACGATCCAGCCGAGAACAGCGGACGCCACCAGCAATACCGACGCCAGTACGGGCGCGATCCGGTCTCCCAGCCAGCGTCCGAAGAGGCCGGAGATCACGGCACCCAGAAGGGGCAGAAAGACAACAGCGGCGGCGTGTAGCACGGCTGACTAACCCTTCATCGTCGAGATGTCTTCCACCGCAATGGAACTGCGGTTGCGGAAGAAGACGACAAGGATCGCCAGGCCGATGGCCGCCTCCGCGGCGGCGACGGTCAGCACGAACATGGCGAAGACCTGCCCGACGAGGTCGCCGAGCTCGGCGGAAAAGGCCACCAGATTGATGTTGACGGCGAGCAGCATCAGCTCGACGGACATCAGGATGATGATCACGTTCTTGCGGTTGAGGAAGATGCCGAGGATTCCCAGGGTAAACAGGATCGCAGCCAGCGCCAGATAATGTTCAAGCCCGACAGCCATGTCAGACCCCCTCCCCGCTCCGGGCATCGTGGAGCCTGATCACGTCCTCGGGACGACGGCGGACCTGGTCACCGATTCGCTGACGCTTGATCTGGCGATGACGCAGCGTCAGCACGATGGCTCCGATCATGGCGATGAGGAGAATGATGCCGGCCGCCTGGAAAAGGAGCGCATAGCGGGTGTAGAGCACGTCACCGATGGCCGCCGTATTGCTGCGTACATCCAGTGGCGGCACGGGCTGCGCCAGTCCGGCTGCCATGGCAGGCTCGTACTGCCACAGCCCGGCAACAATGACGAGTTCAACGAGCAGGACAAGGCCGACAAGGGCGCCGATCGGGAGATAGTTGAGGAAACCCTGGCGCATCTCGGCATGATCGATGTCGAGCATCATGACCACAAACAGGAAGAGAACGGCAACAGCGCCCACGTAGACGATGACCAGGATCATGGCCAGGAACTCGGCGCCCACGAGAACGAACAGGGCCGCCGCGTTGAAGAAGGCGAGTATGAGGCAGAGCACGGAGTGCACGGGGTTGCGCGCCGAGATCACGACAACGGCCGAGACCAGCAGTATGGCGGCGAAGAGATAGAACGCGAGTGCCTGGAGTATCATGACGCCTGTCACCTGTACGGGGCATCGGCGGCAAGTCGCGCCGCGATTTCCTTCTCCCAGCGGTCACCGTTGGCGAGAAGTCGTTCCTTGTCATAGAGCAGTTCCTCGCGGGTTTCCGTGGCGAACTCGAAGTTCGGCCCCTCGACAATGGCGTCTACCGGACAGGCCTCCTCGCAGAACCCGCAATAGATGCACTTTGTCATGTCAATGTCATAACGCGTGGTGCGGCGGCTGCCGTCCTCACGCGGCTCCGCCTCGATGGTGATCGCCTGGGCCGGGCAGATGGCCTCGCACAGCTTGCAGGCGATGCAGCGTTCCTCGCCGTTGGGATAGCGCCGCAAGGCATGCTCCCCACGGAAGCGGGGCGACAACGGTCCCTTCTCGAAGGGATAGTTGATGGTCGCCCGCCTCCGGAAGAGGTAGCTGAATGTTCTCATCAGGCCGGCAACCAGCTCCGTGAGCAGCAATGTGCGGACCACACGGCCGAGTGCGGTCATCCGTTGTCCTCCTGCCAGGGTGTCATCGCGGCAGCCATCCGAACACCTGCAGCGCACCGGCGACCACCACGACCGCCGCCAGGGAAAGGGGAAGGAACACCTTCCATCCAAGGCGCATGAGCTGATCATAACGGTATCGCGGGAATGTTGCTCTCACCCAGATGAAGACGAAGAGCACGAGGGCCGTCTTGAGGAGGAACCACAGCGGTCCGGGAATCCAGTCCAGCCACGGCCCCTCGAAGGGTGGCAGCCAGCCACCCAGGAAGAGTGTGGTGGCGAGTCCCGAAAGCAGGACCATGTTGGCGTATTCGCCCATGAAGAACAGGGCGAAGGTCATGGCCGAGTATTCCACGTTGTAACCGGAAACGAGCTCCGATTCCGCCTCCGGCAGATCAAAGGGTGCGCGGTTCGTCTCCGCCAGCGCCGAAATGAAGAAGATCACGAAGAGCGGAAACAGCGGCACGATGTACCACGACCAGAAACCGCCACTCTGGGAGCGGACGATGTCGGCGAGATTGAGCGAACCGACACACACGAGAACGGCGACAAGGACAAATCCGATGGATACCTCGTACGAGACCATCTGTGCCGCCGAGCGAAGGGCTCCGAGGAAGGCGTAGCGCGAATTCGAGGCCCAACCCGCCATGATGATGCCATAGACACCGAGCGACGAAACGGCAAAGAGATAGAGGATGCCGACGTTGATGTTGGCGAGAGTCCAGACTCCCGAAGCGCTCTCACCGAGGGGAATCACGGCCCATCCCACCATGGCGATGACGAAGGTGACCATCGGCGCGAGAATGAAGATGGCACGGTTGGCGCCTGTGGGAATGATGGTTTCCTTCAGGAGCAGCTTGCCGGCATCGGCAAAGGGCTGGAGCAACCCGAATGGACCAACGATGTTCGGGCCGCGGCGCAACTGCATCGCCGCCATGACCTTTCGCTCCGCATAGGTGAGAAAGGCGACGCTCACCAGGAGCGGAACGAGGATCGCCGCAATGGCGAGCAGCATCAGGACGAGGTGCCAGATCCACTCGCCGATCAGCTGCATGACGCGCTCTGCAGTACGCCGGGAAGAAAGGCGTCCGTGGCAAGGCTCATGGTCGGCGAGGCGCGGCTGATCGTGCAGGTCCGATAGAAGTTGCCAACAGCCGGGACGAAGGGCCCATCCATCATCTCCCGGGTAGAGCCGAAGGATCGCCAGGGCGCCGGCATGATCGTGTCAATGGCGCCGAGGTGCGGCACCTCTCCCGTCATCTCCTGGCGCAGGCTGTCCAGATCGTCGAAGGGCAGCGGTATGCCGAGGTGTCCGGAAAGGGCGCGCAGGATGCGCCAGTCCTCGCGGGCCTCGCCAGGCGGGAACACGGCACGCTGGGCACGCTGCGGCCGTCCTTCGAGATTGACGTATGTGGCGTCCTTCTCCGTCCACGCCGCCGCCGGCAGGATGACATCGGCAGCGGCGGCCCCCCGGTCACCGTGATGGCCGATGTAGATGATGAAAGCGTCCCCCAGATTCGACGTGTCGATTTCATCGGCCCCCAGCAGGAAGACCGTATCGACTGCCGACCCCGCGCCGGCAAGTATGCCGGCGGTGTCGAGACCGCCGGCTGCTGGCACGAACCCGAGGTCGAGAGCGCCAACCCTCGATGCCGCCACGTTGAGGACACCGAATCCGTTCCAGTCCCCTTGGACGGCGCCAAGCACATCGGCAATGCGTGCCGCGGCGCCCAGCACCGCGTCTCCATCGTTTCGCGCCAGCGCGCCCTTGCCGGCGACAACCAGCGGTTTCGTGGCTCCGGGGAAGGGCGACTCGCCAGCCTCGATACGGCGCAGCGTGTCGACGATATTGCCCAGTTCCGTCACGGGATAGGAGTGATCGTCGGCCGGCCCGACACTGGCCACGGAGAACCCTCCGGCAAGCCAGCGCTTTCTCAGTCGGGCATTGACGATGGCCGCCTCGCGGCGCGGCAGGGCGCCGATCAGCAGACATGCATCGGCATCCTCGATGCCGGCTATGGTGCTGTTGAGAAGCCAGGAGGCACGCGCGGCCGGATCGGCGGCCATGCCATCCTGTCGGCAGTCCATGTGCGGAGAACCCATGGCGGCCATCAGCCGCTTCATGGCGAACAGGGTCTCGCAATCGACGAGATCACCGGCGATTGCGGCGACGAGTGTCGCCTCGCGATTCTCCAGACGGCGGCAGACGGCGCCCAGGGCCTGTTCCCAGGAGGCCTCTCCAAGCCCCTCCCTGCCCCGCACCCAGGGCTGGTCGAGCCGCCGCCGCACAAGACCGTCGATGGCGAAGCGGGTCTTGTCGGAGATCCACTCCTCATTGATGTCCTCATGCAGGCGGGGCAGGACACGCAATACCTCCCGGCCTCTGGAATCGACGCGCACGTTGCTGCCCGTGGCATCCATCACGTCAACGGATTCTGTCGTCACGAGCTCCCAGGGACGTGCCACGAAAGCGTAGGGTCCGGATGTAAGCGCCCCCACCGGACACAGATCGATGATGTTGCCGGAAAGTTCGCTCGCGATGCCCTGTTCGATGTAGTTCGTGATCTCCATGGACTCGCCTCGTCCGGTGGCGCCCAGGGCTGGCACACCGGCGACCTCGTCGAGAAAGCGGATGCAGCGCGTACAGTGAATGCAGCGTGTCATCGAGGTCTTGATCAAGGGCCCGAAGTTCTTCTCCTGAACCGATCGTTTCTGTTCCCCGTAACGGCTGATTCCCGCGCCATATCCCATGGCCTGGTCCTGCAGATCGCACTCTCCGCCCTGATCACAGATCGGACAGTCGAGAGGGTGATTGATGAGCAGGAACTCCATGGCGCTCCTCTGGGCTTTCCTCGCCACCGCGCTTCTCGTGGAGACCACCATGCCGTCCATGAGCGACTGGGCGCACGATGCGACCGGCTTGGGTGCCTTCGCCACCTCGACAAGGCACATGCGGCAGTTGCCGGCAATCGACAATCTGTCGTGAAAACAAAAGCGCGGAACTTCCGCCCCGGCCAGTTCGCAGGCCTGCAGCAGGCTCAAGCGGCGGTCGACCTCGATTTCAACGCCGTCGACCGTGATGGAGACCGTCTCAGCCATGATCGTCACGCCGCTTGCCTGGCGTTCCGGCGGCAGGCTTCGATGCGCCGTTCGAGTTCCGGGCGGAAGTGGCGTATCAGACCCTGGATCGGCCATGCCGCGGCATCACCGAGGGCACAGATGGTATGGCCCTCAATCTGGGTGGTGACCTCCTGCAACATGTCGATTTCGCCGGGTTCTGCCCGACCCTCGATCATGCGCCCGAGAACACGCATCATCCAGCCGGTCCCTTCACGGCATGGCGTACACTGGCCACAACTCTCGTGATGATAGAACTTCGACAGCCGCCAGATGGCCCGGACGATGTCGGTGGAGCGGTCCATGACGATGACCGCGGCCGTACCGAGGCCCGACTGGACTTCTTGCAGGCGATCGAAATTCATCGCCACATTGTCGCAGATCGACCTCGGGATGAGGGGCACGGAGGAACCGCCCGGGATAACGGCAAGCAGGTTGTCCCAGCCTCCCCTGACACCCCCTGCATGACGTTCGATGAGTTCCTTGAGGGGAATTCCCATCTCCTCCTCGACATTGCAGGGTTCGTTCACGTGACCGGAGATGCAGAAGATCTTGGTGCCGGTGTTCTTCGGTTCACCCAGGCCGGCAAACCACGAGGCGCCACGACGCATGATGGTCGGCGCCACGGCCACGGTCTCGACATTGGAGATGGTCGTCGGACATCCGTAGAGACCCGCCATGGCCGGAAACGGGGGCTTGAGGCGCGGCATGCCCTTCTTGCCCTCGAGACTCTCGAGGAGGGCGGTCTCCTCACCGCAGATGTAGGCTCCGGCACCACGGTGGAGATGGACGTCGAAGTCGTATCCCGAACCGCAGGCGTTGCGTCCGATGAGACCGGCCTCCAGTGCCTCGTCAATTGCAGCCTGGAGCACTCTCGCCTCGTTCGTGAACTCGCCTCGGATATAGATGTAGGCCGCGGTCGCGCGCATGGCGAATCCGGCGACAAGACAACCCTCGATCAGCTTGTGGGGGTCATGGCGGATGATGTCGCGGTCCTTGCAGGTGCCAGGCTCGCTCTCGTCCGCATTCACCACGAGAAACGCCGGTTGGCCGGCAGGACGCTCGGCCGGCATGAACGACCACTTCAGGCCGGTCGGGAAACCCGCGCCGCCACGGCCGCGCAACTCCGATGCCTTGATTTCTCCGATGATGTCGGCCGCACCCCGCGCCAGCAGATTGCCTGTGCCGTCCCAGTCCCCTCGCTTTCTCGCAGCGTCCAGGGACGGGCTCTGGAAGCCGTAGAGGTTGGTGAAGATGCGGTCCTGGTCCTGCAGCATCACTCAGTCTCCACCAGTGAGGGTCCGGGGCCCCGAATGCGGTTCCGAAGCGTGACGTCCGCCCTGGGGCCCCGCCTGCGGCGTTTCGCCCCTGGACAGCGCGTCCAGGACGGCAACCATGCTGCCGGCGTCGAGATCCTCGTAGTAGTCATCGTTGATCTGCACCATCGGGGCATTGACGCATGCGCCGAGACACTCGACTTCCTTCAGCGTGAAGAGGCCGTCGGGGGTGGTTTCGTCGAAATCGATGCCAAGCCTGTCGCGGCAGGCCTCCACGACAGCATCGCTGTCGCGCAGCATGCAGGGCGTGGTGGTGCAGACCTGGACGAGATAACTTCCCACAGGTTCCAGGTTGAACATCGTGTAGAAGGTGGCCACCTCGTAGACCCGGATGCGCGGCATGGCAAGCATGTCGGCCACCGTGTCCATGGCGGCGATAGGCAGCCAGCCCGCCTGGCGCTGCGCGAGATCGAGCAACGGCAAGACTGCACTTGCGGTCCGGCCTTTCGGGTACCGCGCCATGATCCGCTCCGCCTCCTCGAGTTTGGCCTTCGTGAAGGTGAACGTGTCCGGCTGGTGTTCCGGCGCAACCGGACGTCCGCGAGCCAGACTCATCGGTCGATTTCCCCGAACACGATATCCATGCTGCCGACGATCGCCGCCGCATCCGCCAGCATGTGGCCCTTGCACAGGTGGTCGGTGGCGGCGAGGTGAAAAAACCCCGGCGCCCGAATACGGCACCGGTAGGGCCTGTTGGTGCCGTCGGAGACAATGTAGACGCCGAACTCGCCCTTGGGCGCCTCCACAGCCCTGTAGGTTTCGCCTTCGGGAACATGGTAGCCCTCGGTGAAGAGCTTGAAGTGGTGGATGAGTGCCTCCATCGACTGCTTCATGTCGGCCCGCGATGGCGGTGCGACCTTGGGATTGGCAGTCATCACCGGGCCGGTAGGCATGTCGGCGATGCACTGGCGGATGATGCGGATGGACTGACGCATTTCCTCGATGCGGCACATGTAGCGCTCGAAGCAGTCTCCCGTCGAGCCCACCGGCACATCGAACTCCATCCTGTCGTAGACGTCATAGGGCTGCGCCTTGCGCAGATCCCAGGGGACGCCTGCACTCCGCAGCATGGGTCCCGAAAATCCCCAGTCGATGGCATCTTCGATCGAGACCGCGCCGATATCCACGGTGCGCTGCTTGAAGATGCGGTTCTCGTTGAGAAGGTGCTCGATGTCGCCGATGACCCGGGGAAGCGTGTCGACGTAGCTTTCGACATCACTCTCGAGACCGGCAGGAAGGTCCCGGGCAACGCCGCCTGGACGGAACCATGCCGCGTGCATGCGCGCACCCGAGGCCCTTTCGTAGAACTCCATGAGCTTTTCGCGTTCCTCGAAGGCCCACAAAGCCGGAGTCAGGGCCCCCAAGTCCATGGCGAACGTAGTGACGTTGAGCAGGTGATTGAGCAGTCGCGTGATCTCGGAAAAGAGTACGCGGACATACTGGCCGCGGGGAGGCACCTCGATCTGGAGCAGTGTCTCCACGGCGAGGGCATAGGCATGCTCGAGACACATCGGTGAGACGTAGTCGAGGCGGTCGAAGTAGGGAACCGCCTGAAGCCAGGTCTTGTACTCGATCAGCTTTTCGGTACCACGGTGCAGCAGTCCGATATGCGGATCGGCGCGCTCGACCACTTCACCGTCCATCTCCAGGACCAGGCGCAGGACACCGTGGGCCGCCGGGTGCTGGGGACCGAAATTGATGGTCGTTGTCCTGATGTCGACTTCAGCCATCTTCCGACATCCCGGGCATCCCGGCCGCTTCCCAGGGCGAAAGGCTCTCGAAGTTCCGGAAGGCCTGCGTCAGCTTCACGGGCTCGTAGATCACCCGTTTCTGTTCCTCGTCATACCGCATCTCGACATGACCGGTCAGGGGGAAATCCTTGCGTTGCGGATGGCCCTCGAAACCGTAGTCGGTAAGAATGCGGCGCAGGTCCGGATGGCCCTGGAAACGTATGCCGTACATGTCCCAGACCTCGCGTTCGAGCCACAGGGCGGCGCTGAACACCGGGAAACACGATGGCACGTCCTCGTCCTCGGCCACTCGAACGGTGATGCGCAGCCGGAGGTTGTGCTGCAGACTGAGCAGGTTGTAGACGACGCTGAAACGCTTCTCGTCCTCCGGACGATCAACCGCCGTGAGGTCGACCAGTTGCCTGAAGCGACAGTCGGCGTCGTCGCGCAGCCACGTCAGGAGTCCGATGATGTCCCGGGTGGTGGCATGGAGAGTGGCCTGTCCGGCGTGAAAGACCAGACCGCCGACGCAATTCCCATGGCGTGATCGCGCGGCAGCGCCGATCTCCTTCAGGGCTTCAGACATCAGATGGACGTCCCGTCAGCGCCGTATCGTGCCGGTCCGGCGAATCTTCTTCTGCAGCTGCAGGATTCCATATACCAGTGCCTCGGCGGTGGGCGGACAGCCCGGGACATACACATCGACTGGAATGATGCGATCACAGCCGCGCACGACGGAGTAGGAATAATGATAGTAGCCGCCCCCGTTGGCGCACGACCCCATGGAAATGACCCAGCGCGGTTCCGGCATTTGGTCATAGAGCTTGCGCAGCGCCGGCGCCATCTTGTTGCACAGGGTGCCGGCCACGATCATCACATCCGATTGTCTGGGGCTGGCTCTGGGAATGACACCGAAACGGTCGAGATCGTAGCGGCTCATGTATGCGTGAATCATCTCCACGCCGCAGCAGGCCAGCCCGAAGGTCATGGGCCACAGGCTTCCCGTGCGCGCCCAGTTCACGAGGCGATCGACATTCGTCACGAGGAATCCCTTGTCCTCGATTTCCGCGCCGAGAAGGTGGGGAAAATCGTCCCTTGCCTCTACTCCCATTCGAGAGCTCCCTTGCGCCATTCGTAGATGAAGCCGATGGTCAGAACGGCGAGGAAGACGACCATGGACCAAAAGCCGAAGAGGCCGATTTCCGGGAGCGAGACTGCCCACGGGAACAGGAAGGCGACCTCCAGGTCGAAGATGATGAAGAGAATGGCGACCAGGTAGAAGCGGACATCAAAGCGTCCACGCGCATTCTCGAAAGCGTCGAAACCACATTCGTAAGCCGACAGCTTTTCCGGATCGGGTTTCTGATGGGCGATGAACCAGGAGGCTCCCACCATGGCGCCCGCCATGACAATGGCCAGACCCAGGAAGACGAGGATCGCAAGGTACTCAAGAAGGAATTCCGTCATGAGCGCTCCTTGCGCCACCAGAACCCGTCAGTGGACATGAACAAATGGCGGGAGTGACGGGACTCGAACCCGCGACCTCTGGCGTGACAGGCCAGCACTCTAACCAACTGAGCTACACCCCCGAAGAACGGCGCTACGTCTAGGCAACAAGACCCTTTGTGTCAAGCAATGCCGGACGGGGGACCCGGTGGGCGGTGACGGGTTCGAACCGCCGGCCTACTGGGTGTAAACCAGTCGCTCTTCCTGCTGAGCTAACCGCCCCTGAAGGGCTGTCACACGTCCCGGTGAACCCGGTGAATCACGATGAGACAGCGTCCTTGAGAGCCAGGCCCGCCTTGAACTTGGGCAAGGTCTTCGCCGGAATTGTCATCGGTTCATTGGTCCGCGGATTGCGACCCACCGATTCCGCACGTCTGGTCACGAAAAAGGTGCCGAAGCCGACCAGGCGTACATCATCGCCATCGGCGAGGGCACCGGTGATACTGTCGAATACCGCGTCAACGGCCCTGGCGGCGTCGGCCTTGGAAAGACCAGCGGATTCACTGACAGCACTGACAAGATCACTCTTCCTCATTGACGCTCTCCGATCCTCCGCGACGCGTGTTGTAGGTTTATCGGGAACCGACTTTAGGGTCGGACCCGCATATCGTCAATCACCGGAATGTCAGTGCGTGACCACGTCCCCGGATTCACCGACATGGGCCGCCATACGCTCCATCTCTTCCACGTCGGCGTCGGACCATTCCACCGGCACCGGCGCCTCGGCGAGGGCCATGTGCACGACATCGTCAACCGATGACACGGTGATGATGTTCAATCCCCGCTTGACGTTGTCCGGAATCTCCTTGAGGTCCTTCCCGTTGTCCAGCGGGATGAGAACCGTCTCGATGGCGCTGCGGTGGGCGGCAAGGAGCTTTTCCTTGAGGCCGCCTATGGGAAGCACTCGTCCCCTCAGCGTGATCTCGCCGGTCATGGCGACAGTCCGTTTGACCGGAATTCCCGTCAGGGCCGAGAGCATCGAGGTGAACATGGCGATTCCCGCCGACGGTCCGTCCTTGGGCGTGGCACCCTCCGGCACGTGGACGTGGATGTCGCGCTTGTCGAAGACAGTCGGTTTCAGACCGAATTCGGGAGAGCGGGCGCGCAGGTAGCTGCGTGCCGCCTGAACCGATTCCTGCATGACGTCCCCGAGCTTGCCGGTAATGATCATCTTGCCACGACCGGGCAGCACAACGGCCTCGATGGAAAGCAGTTCTCCTCCGGTGTCCGTGTAGGCGAGGCCACTGGTGATCCCTACCATGTCGTCATACTCAACTTCGCCGAAACGGTAGCGCCTGACGCCGCAGAACTTTTCAAGATTGCGCGATGTCACCTTCACCTTCGTCGTCTCGCCGGCAACGATCTGCTTGACCGCCTTGCGCTGGAGTTTCGCGATCTCCCGTTCCAGATTGCGCACGCCGGCTTCCCGCGTGTAGTAGCGGATCACATCACGAAGCGCGCCTTCGGTAATCGACCACTCGCCGTCCTTGAGACCATGGGCCTTGTACTGCTTGGCGATCAGGTGGTCGGTTGCAATTCGCACCTTTTCGTCTTCGGTGTAACCGGAAAGGCGAATCACCTCCATGCGGTCGAGCAGGGGCTGGGGAATGCGGGTGGTGTTGGCGGTGGTGACGAACATGACATCGGAGAGGTCGTAGTCCACCTCCAGATAGAGGTCATTGAACGACACGTTCTGCTCCGGATCGAGAACCTCGAGAAGTGCCGAACTCGGATCGCCCCGCCAGTCGCTGCCAAGCTTGTCGACCTCGTCGAGAAGGAACAGGGGGTTGGATGTCTTTGCCTTCTTCATGCCCTGGAGGATCTTGCCCGGCATCGAACCGATATAGGTGCGGCGGTGGCCGCGGATTTCCGCCTCGTCGCGCACACCGCCCAGCGACATGCGCACGAACTTACGTCCCGTCGCCCTTGCGACCGATCGCCCCAGCGAGGTCTTGCCAACCCCCGGGGGGCCGACGAGACACAGGATCGGACCCTTGAGCTTGCGCGAGCGCGCCTGGACGGCGAGATACTCGACAATCCTCTCCTTGACCTTTTCGAGACCGAAATGATCCGCATCGAGAATGGCCTCGGCGTTGGTAATGTCACGCTTGAGCTTCGAGCGCTTTTTCCACGGGATGCCCAGCATCCAGTCAAGGTAGTTCCTGACCACCGTTGCCTCGGCTGACATCGGGCTCATGGTGCGCAGCTTCTTGACCTCGGCCAGTGACCGTTCCCGTGCCTCCTTCGACAGTTTCGTCGAATCGATCCTCTTCTCGTACTCGCCGACCTCGTCACGGCCGTCCTCGCCCTCGCCGAGTTCCTTCTGGATCGCCTTCATCTGCTCGTTGAGGTAGTACTCGCGTTGCGACTTCTCCATCTGCTGCTTGACGCGGCCACGGATCTTCTTTTCCACCTTGCGCACGGAGATCTCGCCCTCGATGAGGGCATAGACGCGTTCCAGGCGCCGGGTCACCGAGTCGGCCTCGAGAAGTTCCTGCTTGTCGGCGATCCTGATGGTGAGATGGGAGGCGACGGTATCGACCAGCTTCGCCGGGGACTCGATCTGCTCCAGGGACGTCACGACCTCGGGAGGGATCTTCTTGGCGAGCTTGACGTAGTCCGCAAAGAGTGCTGTCACGGCACGGGCGAGAGCCAGTTGCTCGCCCTCGTCGGATTCGCTCTCCTCGAAGGGCGAAACCGCAGCCCTGATGCACTGTTCGTCCTCCATGAACCCGGTGATTGCCGCCCGGTGTGAGCCTTCCACGAGCACCTTGACGGTATCATCGGGAAGCTTGAGGAGCTGCAGCACGGTCGACACGGTGCCGACGCCGTAGAGATCGCCGGGGTCCGGATCGTCCTGGGAGCCATCCTTCTGCGCAACCAGAAGTATCTGCCTGTCCCCCGACATGACTTCCTGCAGCGCCCGCACGGACTTCTGACGGCCTACGAAGAGCGGCACCACCATGCTCGGAAAGACAACGATGTCCCGCAACGGCAGCACCGGATACTGGGATTCACTCATGAGGCACGATCTCCGGTCTGTGCTCAATTTGGGAAAGTGGCTACACAAGGGCACCTAATCAAGGGCCAGGACCCCGGCCATCATGTTCCGGCGGCAATGCCGGCGGATCACGATACCGGAGTCACCCCGCCTTCCCGGTCGCCGTAAATGAGCATGGGTGCGGAACCGCGCTCCACGGTTTCGCTGTTCACGACAACATTCTGGACGTTTTCCATGCCCGGCAGTTCGTACATGGTATCAAGCAGTATGGTCTCGAGAATGGAGCGCAGACCCCGTGCCCCGGTCTTGCGGGCAATCGCCTTGCGGGCCACCGAGCGCAGGGCGTCCTCAGTGAAGTCGAGCTCGATGTTGTCCATCTCGAAGAGCTTCTGATACTGCTTCACCAGAGCATTGCGAGGCTCGCAGAGAATCTTCACAAGTGTCTCTTCGTCCGGTTCATCGAGCGTGGCAATGACCGGAAGCCGGCCGACGAACTCCGGAATCAGCCCATACTTGAGAAGGTCCTCGGGCTCCACGTCTCGCAGGATGGCACCCAGTTGGCGTTCCTCTGGCGTGCGCAGGTCGGCGCCAAATCCGATGGCGGTCGGCTTGCCGCGGGCAGTGATGATCTTGTCGAGTCCCGAGAAGGCTCCGCCGCAGATGAACAGGATGTTGGTCGTGTCGACCTGCAGGAACTCCTGGAGCGGATGCTTGCGTCCACCCTGGGGCGGCACCGAAACAACCGTGCCTTCCATGATCTTGAGGAGGGCCTGCTGCACTCCTTCACCCGAGACATCCCGGGTAATCGAAGGATTCTCGGACTTGCGCGCGATCTTGTCCACCTCGTCGATGAAGACGATGCCCCGCTGGGCCCGTTCGACATTGTAGTCGGCCGCCTGCACCAGCTTGAGAATGATGTTCTCGACATCTTCGCCGACATAACCGGCTTCCGTCAGACTCGTGGCATCCGCCATGGCGAAGGGAACATCGGTAATGCGGGCCAGCGTCTGGGCAAACAGCGTCTTGCCGGAGCCGGTGGGGCCGATGAGCAGGATGTTGGATTTCGCCAGCTCGACCTGTTCACTGCGGTCTCCGCCATCAAGCCTCTTGTAGTGGTTGTGAACCGCCACGGAGAGAATCCGCTTGGCTGTGTCCTGGCCGACGACGTATTCCATGAGGATGGAATTGATTTCGCGCGGTGTCGGAACATCGCCCCGCGGCGACCTCACAACCGAGCCGCGATTTTCCTCGCGTATGATGTCCATGCAGAGTTCGACGCATTCGTCGCACACGAACACCGTCGGACCGGCGATCAGCTTGCGGATCTCGTGCTGGCTCTTTCCGCAAAAGGAACAGTAGAGCGTGTTCTTCGAATCGCCCTTCTTGCTCATGAAACACTGCCCTCCTCAGAACCGTCCGCAACACAGGCATGTCAACACAACCGGCAGCAGATGCGCAAGTCCGCTCCGGTCAAGCATCTCCGGCGGCCGTCGTGTCGCCACGCGACCGGACGACTTCGTCGATAATGCCGAAATCCAGCGCCTGTGCAGGTGTCATGAACGTATCACGCTCCATGCGTTCCTCGACAGCCTCGAGAGGCTGGCCGCTGTGACGCGAGAAGATGTCATTGAGACGACGGCGCACCTCGACGATCTCCCGGGCATGAATCTCGATGTCGGATGCCTGTCCCCGAACCCCTCCCGATGGCTGATGCAACATGATTCGCGCATGCGGAAGAGCCGAACGACGGCCCCTGGTGCCGGTACACAGCAGCAAGGCTCCCATCGACGCCGCCTGGCCGACGCACAGTGTCTGAATCTCCGGGCGGATGTACTGCATGGTGTCGTACATCGCGAGTCCAGCGGTGACCGTGCCACCTGGCGAGTTGATGTAGAGCGCGATGTCCCGAGTCGGATTCTCGGCCTCGAGAAAGATCATCTGGGCGCAGATGAGACTCGAGACATGATCATCCAGCGGACCAGTCAGAAAGATGATTCGTTCCTTGAGCAGGCGTGAATAGATGTCGTAGGCGCGCTCGCCTCTCGCCGTCTGTTCCACCACCATGGGCACAAGCGTGTTGGCATGGATGTCATCGACATCCCTCATCACGGGGAAGCCTCTTGCGCCCTTTCGGCGGCATCAACGTGATCATCTCCTCCATCGGCGGCCGCACTCTCTGTGGAGGCGACAGCCGCGTGCATCCGTTCTTCGTGGTTGCGCATGACGCGCCTGGCGACTTCCAGGTAGTGCCGCCCGGCATCAGTGGCCTCCACGCCATCTCCCTCGCTGTCGAGCTCGAGGAAGGTCTCCACATCCATCACCTCTTCCTCGCATGTCACCAAGTCCAGAATATGGTCAACAACGCGTTCCTCAAGGATGGGCGCGGTGAGTTGCCGCAGATGTTCGGGATGCTCCTGAAAATGACGCACAACCTCGGCCTCCCGTCCCGGATACCGTGTCGCCTGCTGGATGAGAGCCGTCTGCATGTCAGTCTGTTCAATCTGGATACCGGCATCCCTGCCGACCTCGGCAAGCAACATGCCGAGTCGAACCCGTCTTTCGGAGATGGCGCGGTAGTCCTCGCGTTCCCTGGCGAGGGCTTCCTCGTCCATGTCCTGTTTCTCCAGGGCGGGTTCAACCTGTTTCCAGACCGACTGGAACTCGTTTTCGACGAGGCCGGGGGGGACCTCGAAGTCACAGGATTCGTTGAGACGATCGAGAAGGCGGCGCTTGGTATAGGCGCGGGCAAATGCCGCGAAGTGTCCCTCCGACTCCTTGCGCACGTCTCCGCGGAGACCGTCCAGGTCGTCGCAGCCATATCGCACGGCGAGGTCGTCATCGACCGCATGGGCAACCATGCGTTCCGCCTTCAGGAGGTTGATGCGAAAGAGGGCCTGGGAGCCGCTCTCTTCATCGGCGCCCGGCGCCAGGTCCTCGACCTCGACGCTGTTGCCCGTGGTGAGACCCTTGACGGCCTCGAGAACCCTGGACGGAAGACTCTGTTCGGTCAGTATCATGTCGTGATTCGCGACACTGAAGTCCTCGTTCCTTTCACCATCCACCAGAACCTCGACATCGACCGTGATGCGGTCGTTGAGCATGATCCCCGTGGCGTCGTCGAGAACATCCGGTTTGCCGGCAGCACGCGCCAGCACATCGATGGCTTCCTCGATGTCCCTGTCGCCGATTTCGACGACCGGGGTGGAAAGGACGATGCCGGAATGGTCGAGGGGGGCGATCTCGGGCATGACCTCAACGGCCAGAACATACTCGAGATTCTCGCCATTCGAGAACGAGACATCCTGGATCGTGGCCGGCATCGCCTGGCGAATCTTCTGTTCCGACAGGGCATCGTTGGAGCTTTCCTCGATCGTACTCTTGAGTACGTCCTGGACCACCCCGTCGCCGTACATGCGGCGAAACAGCTCCGTTGGGATCTTGCCGGGCCGAAACCCTTTGATATGTGAGGATTTCTTCAGTTCCATCAAACGGGCATCGATGCGCGACGTCATTTGGGCCGCGTCGATCACAACCCTGTATTCCCGCTTGAGACCCTCGTTGAGGGATTCGGTTACATGCATCTTCGCGTCACACTCTGATGAAGACCCTGACCTCTTCCGGACAGCAGTCGCCCCAACGATGACGTGGTGCGGGCGGAGGGACTTGAACCCCCATGACTTGCGTCACCAGAACCTAAATCTGGCGTGTCTACCAGTTCCACCACGCCCGCGCCGTGCGGGCCAGTCAAGGAAGCCTGCCAATCGTTGCGCACCTAATAGCGATGAAAGTCCGGTGCCGCAAGGGTGCGACATGACTCAATCATGCAGTTCCGCCAGCACCGGCACCATGCGATCGGCAAGATCCTCGGCCACCAGGCCCGGTGTACAACGCCCTCCTGCCTCGGCATGGAGCCAACAGCCCATCATGGCCGCATCGAGGGGCGGGGTTCCCTGCGCCAGAAGCCCGCCGATGATGCCGGCCAGCACATCGCCCGATCCTGCCGTGGCCAGGAAAGGCGAGCCGTTGGCGTTTACCGCCAGTCTCCCGTGACGGTCGGCAATCGTCGTGTCGGGTCCCTTGAGGAGAACCACGCACCCCGCTTCGGCCGCGGCGCCGGCGACATCACGCAGGCGATCGCCCGTCCAGTGAAAGAGCCTCCGGAATTCTCCGGTATGTGGCGTGAGAACGCAGCGTTCATGGATCCTGTCGAAGAGGTCCTGGCGGCATTCGCGAAATGCCGTCAGGGCATCAGCATCGAGAACAAGGGGCTTGCCGGCGGCGAGTGCCGCCACCACGAGGTCTCGAGTGCCGGAACCGGTGCCCGCACCCGGACCAAGCACACCGGCATGGACATGTCCGGCCGCCATCAACTCGGCAAAGTCACCGGATCCGGCAAAGGCATGATTCATCACTGCCGTGTGATGTACGGCGTGAGCGAGAAGGGCGGCCCGCGGCATGGCACAGGTGACGAGACCGGCTCCGGCACGCAGGCCGGCAGCCGCCGCAAGCCGAGATGCACCACTGGATTCGAGACTCCCACCCAGAACGACCAGATGCCCGCGGGCATGCTTGTGGGCATCCAGCGACGGCCATGGCCAGCGATCCCGCCACAAGGCAGGGGTGTTGCAGACAACTCCCGGAGAAATTGCCGCCACGATCGAATCCCCGATACCTATGTCCGCAATTGCCACATCGCCGCACAAGCGCCGTCCGGGCATCAGAACATGTCCCGGCTTGCGGCGGCAGAAGGTCACGGTCGCCTGGGCCGACACCGCGCCACCCCGAATCCACCCCGTGTCGCCGTCAATTCCGCTTGGCATGTCGACAGCGATGACGGGAACACGGATTCCGGCGAACATGGCGGCAAGCGACGGATCAAGATCGCGGGAGAGACCGGCGCCGAAGAGGGCATCCACCACAAGGTCCGCATCACTCACGCATGCCGCCGTCACGGCCGCGGTCTCACCCGTCCACAGCTCCGCCATCCTGCGGGTGGCGCCCGTCATGGCATCAGGCCGCAGCGCGCAGACACGGACCGGCCATCCGCGGTCCGCAAGAATTCGCGCCGCGACGTAACCGTCGCCACCGTTTCCTCCCGGACCCGAAAGAACCACGATCCTTCCGGACGGCAGGCGTTTCATCGCGGCTTTCGCGACGGCGGCGCCGGCACGTTCCATGAGCACGTCCTCGGAGATCCCGGAGGCCACGGCGCGGCGATCGGCCTCCTGCATTTCAGCGACTGTGAGAAGCGCATGCCGGGACGCATCGCCCGGCCACCGGCCCGTCATGAGCGGCCGGTAAAGAGGTCGACGCGCATGGGTTGATCGAAGGTGTAACCGGTGGCAGTAAAGGCGGCCTCGAATGCCGTCCGTACGACAGGTGTGTCGACCGCCTCGCGGGGAATGGCATTGTAGCTTCGTGCCGTTACTCCACAGACGAACGTTTCGAAATCATCAAAGGAGTAGCGCGCGACAAATCGCACTTCCTCATGCGAGCGGAAGGCTCCCGTGGTCAATCCCGCCAGCACAGCCTGCGCGGCGCGGCGTTCCGCGGTTTCGTCGTGAAACGGTTTCGCCAGTTCCGTGTAGCTGCCGCTTGCCTCCGGTTCGAGCACATAGAGAAAGCCGCCGGACTTCAGGACACGCTTCGCTTCGCCAATCGCCTCGCCCATGAGGGTGACCGGCACATGATGCAGGGACATGCTGAAGATGACGCCATCGACACATCCATCATCAACCGGCATCGCCTCGGCACCGACTTCAAAGAAGGAAATCCCTCCACCCTCGAGGTCATTCCGGTTTGTGGCCGCCTGGACCGGGTCGGGTTCAAGGGCGATGACCTCGGCGCCGCGTTCGACAAGGGCACGGGCAAGGCCGCCCTCCCCGCACCCGGCATCGACGATACGCTTGCCGGCGACATCGATGAGCCGGTCCATGACATCGATGGCACGCTCGGCAATCATCGCACCGGCCGGACGGGAAAGTGGTCGGAGCGGCAGGATTTGAACCTGCGACCTACGGTCCCCCAGACCGTTGCGCTACCAGGCTGCGCCACGCTCCGAACCAGGCCCGACATAGCTCAAGTCACACCCGCCAGCAACCGCCCCACGCCCCAACCCGGCCCGGACATACCCCAGGTCCCCCCCGCCAGCAACCGCCGCACCTCTTCGAGTTCCTTCACGGCCTGGCGAATGGCTTCTCGGCCGTCACGGGATTCGAGCGCTGACGTGTCGCTGAGCAGGCGCAGGGCGCCGTCGATCGTATAGCCTTCCTCGTGGAGAAGTCGCTTGATCTTCCTGAGGAGATCCACATCCTCGGGACGGTAGTAGCGCCTGTTGCCGCTGCCCCTGACGGGATTGACCTGCGGAAACTTCGACTCCCAGAACCGGAGGACATGCGCGTCCAGCCCGAGTTCCCTTGCCACCTCACCGATGGTGCGAAAGGCCGTGGCCGACTTGGTGCCGGAATTCATGGGTCTCCTGAACTGTCGTCGGCTGACCCGGACGCCACCCGGCGTCTCAAATGCTGGGACGGACGGAACAGCAACACGCGGCGCTCACTGATCGTGACCTCTTCCAGAGTCTTGAGGTTGCGGCCGACACGCGCCTTCTTGTCGCGCAGTCGGAAACTGCCGAAGGTCGCGATCTTCACGTATTCTCCCTGTACGACCGCATCGCAGATCTCGTCGATCACAAAATCGACGACATCGGCCGACTCCCTGAAGGAAAGACCGACCCTCTGGTGAAGAGCCGTGGCGATGTCGGCTCGTGTCAAGGCTTTGCCAGGCATCCAGCGCTTCTCCCTGCGTTGCGACAACCCACTCTATCGGGGAGATATTGTAACTGCAACCGGTTGAAAGCCATGGCATTTCAACGCACCGTTTCCCCTGTTGCCGAGTCTCCTCCCCGGCATGCCGCCGACCAACGAATGAGCGCTGCGCCCCAGGTGAACCCGCCACCCATGGCTTCGATAAGCACCAGGTCTCCCGGAGAAATGCGGCCGTCCGCCGTGGCCTCGGCAAGGGCCAGCGGAATGGAGGCTGCAGAGGTATTGGCGTGACGGTCGATGGTGACGACGATCCTGTCCGACGCCAGACCAAGCTTGCGCGCCGTCGCATCGATGATTCTCCGGTTGGCCTGATGCGGCACCAGCCAGTCCACTGACGACGCTTCGATGCCGTTTGCCAGAAGAGCCTCCTCGACGACTTCCGTCAACTTTCGCGTGGCGTGGCGAAACACTTCACGCCCGTTCATCCGCAGATGACCGACATGGCGTGTTGCCGATGGCCCACCGTCCACATGCAGCATGTCCCGGTAGCGGCCGTCGGAATGAAGATGGGTCGACAGAACGCCGCTGTTGCCTGTGACCGCCTCGAGGACGACAGCGCCAGCGCCGTCCCCGAACAGGACGCAAGTGCTGCGGTCGTCCCAGTCCAGAATGCGCGAGAAGGTCTCGGCGCCGATGAGAAGCACCCTGTCGGCTTGCCCCAGACGAATGAAATTGTCGGCAACCGCAAGACCGTACACGAAACCTGTGCACACCGCGTGAACATCGAGAGCGAAGCCGTGGGTCATGCCAAGCATGGCCTGGACCTGTGTTGCCGTCGCCGGAAACGTGTAGTCGGGTGTCGCCGTGGCAACGACAATGCAATCGATGTCGGCCGCCTCGAGGCCGCCATGAACCAGTGCCCGCCTGGCGGCGTGACAGGCAAGATCGGAGGTCGTCTCCCCCTCGGCAGCGACATGGCGCTGCGTGATGCCCGTGCGTTCGCGTATCCACGCGTCCGAAGTGTCCAGGCGATCTGCGAGTTCGTGATTGGTGATACGGCGCTCGGGGAGATAGGACCCTGTGGAAACGACGGCCGACCGGCGGATGGTCACTTGGTGGCGGCTCCCCCGAGCGGGATCGTCCCGTCCGTGACGTTTCGGAGATCGAGGATCACCTTGTCGTTGAATCCCTCGGTCATCATGTCGAGGGCAAAGCCGATGGCATTGGCAAAGCCCCTGGCATCGGTGCCGCCGTGACTCTTGACCGCCACGCCGTTGAGGCCGAGAAACATGCCCCCGTTGTAGCGCCGGGGATCGACCCTGTTCTTGAGCGCCATGAGAGCGGGCCTGGCCAGCAGATAACCCAGTTTTGAAAAGACGGAGCGGCGGAACGTCGCGCGCAGGAAACCCGTGTAGAGATTTGCGGTGCCCTCGAATGTCTTGAGGGCGATGTTCCCGGAAAAACCGTCGGCAACGACGACATCGACGGTGCCTTCGGTGATGTCGTTGCCCTCGATGAAGCCGTGGAACCTGAGCGGCAGGCTGGAGGACTTGAGGATCTCGGCGGCGCGGCGGATTTCGCCATGTCCCTTTGCTTCCTCGCTGCCGACATTGAGGAGACCGACAGTCGGCTCACGCAGCCCCTGGACGCTGCGCGCGAACGCTGCCCCCATGATGGCGAATTGAACGAGATCGTCGGCATCGCACTCGATGTTTGCGCCCAGGTCGAGCATGACCGACTGGCCACGCAGTGTCGGATAGGTGGAGGCGATGGCTGGACGGCGGATTCCCGGAAGGGTTCTCAGGACCAGCTTGGCCATTGCCATCATTGCACCGGTGTTCCCGGCAGACACCACGCCCGCGGCCCGGCCCGACCGCACGTCGTCAATGGCGATCTTCATGCTGGAACCTGCACCCCGCCGCAGCGCCAGGGATGGTTTCATGTCGGACTCGATCACCACGTCCGCGGGAACGACCTCCGAGACATTGGCCAGCTTGGGGAACCGGCGCAGGATCTTCCCGATCCGGTCGGGCTTGCCGACAAGACGAAAACGCGCATCCGGAAAACGCTTCATGGCCAGGTTGGCGCCGGCCACCACGATTCCAGGCGCCCGGTCGCCCCCCATGGCGTCAAGGGCAAGGACCTGAGAAGCGGTCATCAGCGAAGCATACAGTCGGACTCAGTAAGCCTGCCTGGGTTCCATGACCGGACGGTCACGGTAGTGGCCGCAGTACCTGCACACATGGTGGGGGAGCTTGATTTCACCGCAATGGGCGCATTCGGTCGTACCGACAACGCCCGGCCCGTTGTGGGACCGGCGTTGACCGCGCCGGGAACGGGACACTTTCTTCTTGGGAACCGCCATGACTTGCGCCCTCGACGCGTTTGGAGACCGCCAACCTCTATAATCGTGTTTCACCAGGAGAACAACCGCTCAATCATCCTCCTTGAGGGACTTCAGGACAGCGAAGGGTGACGCGCGGACGGATTCGACCGCGGCGAAGTCGCCGTCGATTTCGGCTCCTGGCCTGCGCGGCCACGGATCGAGGGCGAGCGCCACAATCTCGCCGACCGCGACGCCGGCATCGACCGTTTCGTCCACAAGGGGCTCGGGAGGATCGTCGTCGGTAAGGGAAAGAGGTTCGTCAAACTCTCCGCTTGGCCTGACGTCCGGGTCGAAGACCAGCCAAAACTCCTCGTCAAGCGCGGTGTCGAGATTGTCCAGGGTCACGACACAGGTCTGGATGATATCGGCGCGAACATGGATTTCGGCCCAGACCTGGCGGCCACGGCGGGTCAGCGCGACTTCGGCCTGAAGACGGCGCACGGCAACGGTTCCCAGGAACCGCGCCAGGTCATCGCACTCCCGGGGCGTCGCCTCGACATGCTCGTGCCGGGTGTTGCCATCACCAAGACGGCTCACGTCGAACGGCCGCGAGAACGGGTGGGTCTGCATGATCACTCGCCCTCCAGGCGTGCGAAGTCGATATGGCCGGTGATGACACGATCATTCTCGATGCTGTCCAGGTGCGCCACCTGTCGGCGCACGTAGGAGGCAAGCCGACCGATCGTCTCTGCCTCGACGGATACCGTTCCGTAGACATTGCGTTCCAGCACCTTCTCGAGGGTGTCCGGCGCTGCGGCAGCCAGCGCACCGTCAAGGGCGCGGGCGCGTCCGAAATAGGCCTGGGCCATCCGGCGGACCCGCGACCCTACCTTGAGATCACCGACACCGGTTTCACGCAGCGCCCGATCGAGGTCGGCAAACACGAGGTCGAAGAGTTCCTGTGCCGCGTTGCCGCCATCGACGCCGCTGGATCTCAGCCGACGCATCACGAGGAGCACATGGAGCACGAGACATTCGAAACGGCCATCGAGGGTATCGGGAATGGCATAGCACCGAAAGAGGGCCGGAGTGCGGGCCTGGGCCACGATGGAATCGTGAAGGATATGGGCGCGCTCGCTGAAACGTGAGCGGTTGAACAGCCGTCGCAGGACTTTCCACGTGACCATGTCTGCAGGATTGACTTGCCTCGCCATTCGTGGCCTCAATACGAGCACGAACCGGCCCGGTCAATGAATCCTCTCCGACTTGCCATCATAGCCGCTCCAGTCCTCGTCGCCACGGTTCTCGCGGCGTGCGAACCGCGCGTTTCAAGACATGGCCAGGTGCTGGATCAGGAGGCCGTGGCAAGTATCGAGCCAGGTGTCGACCACAGGAGCGAGGTGTCGCGCAGACTGGGAACACCATCATCGCGTTCGCTCTTTGGCGAAGACGCGTGGTTCTACATCAGCCAGCACCGGACCACCTCGGTTCTTTCCCTTCCCGAAACCGAATCTCAGACCGTGGTCGCCATTGCCTTCGATTCGTCGGGAATTGTCGAGGAGGTTGCCATGCTGACGATCGAGGACGGCATCGTCATCGATCCCGTTTCCCGCGCCACCCCAACCCACGGACGCGATCTCGGCCTCCTCGAACAGCTGCTCGGCAATATCGGGCGTTTCGATGCCCCCGGAACCACGGCCCAGTTCCCCACACCCTGAAGCTCTCCCGTCCCGGAACGAACACCTGCCCGGACACCACGGATCCCACTCCCGGGAGAAAGGGCGGCGAAACCATCCCGCCCCATCATGGAGACCCACCAGGAATCGGGGAGCCCCCCAGTTGGGACGGGAGTTGCGGTCCCTGGTCGGCCCCGATCATTCGAAACACGGCTGCCGGCGATCCCGCTCCCCCGACCCGCGGCGGACGATGGGAAGGAGACCCGGAACGCAGGCCGCCTGTCGGCTGCGCTATCGCGTCCCGGGAAGAAGCCGTGTCAGGCCCAGCCACCGAGTGTGGCAAGAAGCAGCAGGGCGACGATGTTGATGATCTTGATCATCGGATTGATCGCCGGACCGGCCGTGTCCTTGTAGGGATCTCCCACGGTGTCGCCGGTTACCGCAGCATGGTGGGCCTCCGAGCCCTTGCCGCCGTGGTGACCATCCTCGATGTACTTCTTGGCATTGTCCCAGGCGCCACCGCCCGACGTCATCGAAAGCGCCACGAAGAGCCCCGTGACGATAGTGCCGAGCAGCATCGCGCCGAGTGATGCAAAGGCCGCTACCTCACCCGCAATCGCCCGGATGACGAGCCACAGCACGATCGGCGCCAGGACCGGCAACAGCGAGGGAATGATCATTTCGCGGATGGCCGCCTTCGTCAGCATGTCAACGGCCCGGCTGTAGTCAGGTTTCCCCGTGCCTTCCATGATGCCGGGGATCTCGCGGAACTGGCGCCGAACCTCCTCCACCACGGAACCCGCGGCACGGCCGACTGCCTGCATCGCCAGGGAACCGAAGAGATAGGGCAGCATCCCGCCGATGAAGAGGCCGACAACCACGAAGGGGTCGCTGAGACGGAACGTGACGTCAAGGTCCGGGAAGTAGTGCGAGAGGTCCTCGACATAGGCGGCAAACAGGACGAGTGCGGCCAGTCCGGCCGAACCGATGGCATAGCCCTTGGTCACCGCCTTGGTCGTGTTGCCGACGGCATCGAGGGCATCCGTCGTCTTGCGCACCTCCTCTGGCAGTTCGGCCATCTCGGCAATGCCACCTGCGTTGTCGGTGACCGGCCCGTAGGCGTCGAGAGTGACCACGACGCCGGCCAGGGCCAGCATCGTGGTCACGGCGATGGCGATGCCGAACAGACCGGCAATCAGGTAGGCAATGACGATACCGGCCGCGATGACGATCACCGGTGCGGCCGTGGCTTCCATCGACAGGGCAAGGCCCTGGATGATGTTGGTCCCGTGCCCCGTCGTCGAGGCCTTCGCGATGACCCGCACGGGGCGGTACTCCGTCGAGGTGTAGTACTCCGTGATGACAATCAGCAGACCGGTGATGACAAGGCCGAGAATGCCGCACAGGAACATGTCCCAACCGGTGAACGAGGTCTCATTGACCGTAAACTCGCTGTCGAGACCGATCACCCAGTCGGTCACCGGGATGAACAGCAACGCGGAAATCACCGACGTCACGATGAATCCCTTGTAGAGCGCCCACATGATGTTGCCGCCACGTCCCAGCTTCATGAAAAAGCTGCCCAGCACCGTGCCCAGGATGCAGGCGCCTCCCAGGACGAGGGGGAAGACCATCATGCTCGCTTCCGCCGCGCCGTCGAAAAAGATTGTGCCAAGGAGAATGGTGGCAACAAAGGTGACGGCATAGGTCTCGAAGAGATCGGCGGCCATTCCGGCGCAGTCGCCGACGTTGTCGCCGACGTTGTCGGCGATCACGGCCGGATTGCGGGGATCGTCTTCGGGAATGCCGGCCTCCACCTTGCCGACCAGATCGGCGCCGACGTCCGCACCCTTGGTGAAGATGCCGCCGCCCAGACGGGCAAAGATCGAAATGAGGGATCCGCCGAAACCCAGGGCAACCAGAGCCTCGACGACCTCGCGCTGCGCCACACCGAGGTCAAGCAGGACAAGAAAGTAGACGGCGACGCCGAGAAGCCCCAGGCCGACGACCAGGACGCCTGTGACAGTGCCGGCATTGACGGCAACCGACAGTGCCCGCTCGAGGCTCTCGCGGGCCGCTTCGGCAGTCCGCACGTTGGCACGCACCGACACCAGCATTCCCGTGTAGCCCGCGGCCCCGGAAAGAATGGCGCCGATGGCAAAACCGATTGCCTGGCTGGTACCGAGCGCCACCAGAAGCAGCACGAAGATCACCACGCCGACGATGGCGACCGACAGGTATTGCCTGTTGAGATAGGCCTGCGCGCCCTCCTGGATGGCGGCGGCGATTACCTGCATCTGCTCGCTGCCCGCGCTTTGCGCCATGACCCTGCGGATGGCCAGCAACCCATAGAGAACTGCCACGACGCCACAGGCGATGGCAAAGTAAAGGGGATCCATCGTTCCCTTGCTCCCTGACGTGAAGTCCGGCCGGAGCATTCCTGAGGCGCAGCGCCGGATCCGGCCGTTGTCCGACACAGTCCGCGAAATCAGGAAGGATGGTTTATAGACAGATCACGCGCGTGATTTCAATGGCCCGTTGTCGAAGGGACCGGCCGCCAGGACGCTGTGGCGCCATCCGGCATCAACGATGCCGACAGGTGAGCCCTGAACATCGAGCAGCGTGACACCGGATCCTTTCCGGCAGCGCCCGATTGCCGTCAGGGGAGTTCCGCATCGCCGGGCGATACTGCGGGCACGGGGCACGTCACCGGGAGCCAGGGTCACGAGGAGCTCATAATCATCTCCTCCCGATAGCGCCCGGTCGCGCAACGCCGGATCACGACGGATTGCCTGTGTGGCGGCTTCGGAGTACGGAATGGCTTCGACGGCAAGTTCCATCGCGACTCCGGAAGCGGTGGCCAGGTGCGATGCGTCCGCAAGAAGGCCGTCCGAGATGTCGATCGCACCGTGAACCACACCGCGCAGGGCCACGCCTGACGACACTCTCGGCTGCGGCAGCCGATAGCGGGACACCAGCCGGGTTTCGACCGCGTTCCCGAGCCCGCGAAGGGCGCCGGTGCTCACGAGAAGTCCCAGCGCTGCATCTCCGATGGTTCCGGTGACGGCGACCACATCTCCTTCCCTCGCCCGTTCCCTGGCGCAGGAAATCCCGGCCGGAACCTCGCCGAAGGCGGTGATCGACAGGGTCAGGAGACCGCCCTCCGCCGCCACGGTATCGCCACCGAGCAGACTGATCCCGTATACTTCCTGATCATGTGCCAGCCCGCCGGCAAAGTCCTCAAGCCACGTGCGTTCCCGGCGCCCGTCCGATGCGAACCCCAGGAGATAGGCGCACGGTTGTGCTCCCATGGCGGCAAGGTCCGAGAGGTTGGTCCGGAGCAGTTTTCGGGCGACGAGTTCCGCTGGATCATCCGCGAGGAAGTGCACTCCCTCGATCATCATGTCCTTGGTGACCGCCAGTTCCATGCCGGACGACGCCGCGAGGATGGCTCCGTCATCGGCAAGACGGCGCGCGCCGGGATGATGGGCGAGAGGCGCCATCAGGTCACGAATGATCGTGAATTCGTCCGCGCCGGTCATGTGTCGAACTCCGCGGTGCGCAGACGGCGTGCCAGGCGATCGAGAACGGCGTTGACCATACCCGGCTCACCGCGTTCCCAGAAGGCATGGGCAACGTCGACGTAATCGCTGATGACGACCCGCGCAGGCACCTCGCTGCTGACGAGGAGTTCTCCGGCGCCGGCGCGCAGGACGGCCCGCATCAGGGTCTCGAGACGGGCGGTTGTCCAGCTGGATGCCAGAGCATCATCGATCATGTCGTCGAGGGTCTCACGGTTGTCCATCGCGCCACGCGCAACCGCCGCCAACAGGCGCGCGTCGGCGGGATGGCCGAGACCGCTCTCGTCAAGGACGGCGCCTTGATCGCACGCCGCGGTGATCACTTCGTCGACGGACGCCGCACTGCGGTCGATTTCATAGAGGGCCTGGACGGCGGCAAGCCGGGACGCACGCCGGCTGGCCGCCGCGGCCTTCATCCCGTCACGCGCAGGGTGGCGGCCAGTTCGACCATCTTGATGCAGGCGACGGCCGCTTCCCGGCCCTTGTTCCTGCGAGCGGGATCGGCACGTTCAACGGCCTGCTCGTAGGTCTCCACTGTCAGGACGCCGAATCCCACGGGGGCAATGTAGCGGACCGCGAGATCATTGATCCCGCGCGCCACCTCGGTACAGATGTGATCGTAGTGGGAGGTCTCGCCACGGATCACGCAACCCAGCGCCAGGTATCCGTCGTACCGGCTGGTGGCAATCGCCATGCGCAGACCGCCGGGGATCTCGAAGGCACCAGACAACTCCACCCGTTCCCAGGTAGCCCCCCACTCTTCGAGTGCCGCAACGGCGCCGGCGGCCAGCATATCGGTGACATCGCGGTAGTAGCGGGCTTCGAGGAGCAGGATATGGGGTGCAGTCGCCATCTTGCTCTCAGCGTCGGGTGTGACGCGATTCCAGGAGACGGTGCATATAACGCGCCAGCATGTCGATTTCCAGATTGACGTAATCGCCAGGTGCCAGTCCGGAAAAGGTGGTGACATGGCGCGTGTGGGGAATGATGCTGACACCGAACTGGCAGTCCTGCTCACGATCCTCGACGAAGGTGACGGTGAGCGACACGCCATCAAGGGCAATGGATCCCTTTTCGGCGATGAACGGAGCCACACCTGCCGGGGCGCGGAATGTCATTTCGGTCGAATCGTCCTGCTCTTCGACCCCGGCGACCGTCGCCACCGCATCGACGTGACCGGACACCATGTGACCTCCGATCTCTTCTCCCATCGCCAGGGACCGTTCGAGATTGACCGGTGATCCCACCTTCCACAGTCCCAACGTCGTGCGTGACAGGGTCTCCCTCGAAACGTCCGCGCGGAACCGGTCGCCGGACTTTTCCGTCAGTGTCAGGCAGGCTCCGGAGCAGGCAATGGACGCCCCCTTCGCGACCCGCTGGAGATCCCAGGAGGTGGCGATGCCGACGACGAGGCCACCGGCGTTGCTGTCCAGGGAGCACACCCTGCCGCGATCTGTCACGATACCGGAGAACATGCCCGTGCGTTACAGCCGGAGGCCAGCACGGTCAACCCGTCCTGGCCCCATGTGTGGTGGAAAAGAACCTGCCAATGTCGGGCGTCGGTCAGGGACTCGACGTCGAGACCGGCCAGGGATGCCGCCGCGTCATGGCCAAGCAGGAGCGGCGCGTGAAACCAGGCCACGCGGTCCACCAGGTCATCACGAACCAGGCTGCCCGCCAGGACGGCGCCACCCTCGACAAGCAGGCGTGTCAATCCCCTCGAGCCCAGGGCGGCCATCATCGCCTTCATGGACACCCTGCCTGAGTGGTCGCGGTCGACCTCGATCACGTCAACATGCGCTTCGCGCATGGCCTCCTTTCGGACCACGTCTGCGTCCCTGCCACAGACGATCCATGTCGGAATGTCCGCAGCGGAGGCCACGAGGGCCGACCTGCGGGCAAGGCCAAGATTGCTGTCGGCCACGATTCGCACCGGTGAGCGATGTCCAAGACCATCGAGTCGGCAGGTCAGGAGCGGATCATCGATGTCGGCGGTGCCGCGTCCGATGAGGATGGCATCGTGATGGAGGCGCAGGCCGTGGGCAGCGCGGCGCGCCTGCCGGCCCGTGATCCATCGACTCTCGCCGGTCGCCGTCGCGATCCTGCCATCGAGGGACGCGGCGACCTTGAGGGTCACGAGAGGCCGGCCGGTGGTGATTCTCGACGTGAAGCCGGCGTGAAGATCTCGCGCCTGTTGCGACAGGACTCCGACGTCAACATCGATTCCGGCCTCGCGCAGGCGCATGATTCCGCGGCCCGATGTCCGTGGATCGGGATCCGTCATGGCCACGACCACACGTTCCACGCCGGCGTGAACCAGAGAGTCGGAACACGATGATCCATTCCGGCGATGGGCGCAGGGTTCCAGGGCAACGTAGGCTGTCGCTCCTCTCGCATGCACGCCTGCCCTATCGAGGGCGATGGCTTCGCCATGCGGCCTGCCGCCAGGAGCGGTCATTCCCCGTCCGACCACGACGCCACCACGCACGATGACGCATCCAACCGAGGGATTGGGCCAGGTCGAACCCAGATTGCGCCTGGCAAGGGCCAGCGCCGCTGTCATGTGGTGGTGGTCCGCGGGATCCACGACACCCCGGGAGCTGATGTTGGAGTCTTTCTTCAGATACCTTCGATAAATTTCGCGAAATCCCTGGCATTGTCGAAGTTTCGATAGACCGAAGCAAACCGCACGAAGGCGACATCATCAACACTGGAAAGGGCAGAAAGCACCATCTCCCCGACAACGCTGCTGTGTACCTCCCGCTCACCGAGACGTTCGAGCTGGCGCTGGACATCGGCGACAAGGTGATCGAGTTGATCCTCCGAAAACGGGCGCTTGCGCATGGCGACAAGAATTGAACCGGCCAGTTTGTCACGGTTGAACGGCACCCGCTCACCGGACTTCTTGATGATCATCATGACCCGCAGCTGCAGGCGTTCGTACGTCGTGAAACGCATTCCACAGCGGGTGCATTCCCGGCGCCGGCGCACAGCCACCCCATCTTCCGCCGGACGCGAGTCCTTGACCTGTGTCATGTCACTCTTGCACGTTGGGCACTTCATGATCGACCTCGCATCAATCGCCGTAGACCGGAAAGCGGCGACACAGATCCAGGACCCGCGTCTCGATTTCCTGCTCTACAACGCTGTTGTCGTCCGGGTGAATCGCAAGTGAATCAAGCACTTCGATGATCATCTCGGCGACTGTGCCGAATTCACCGGTTGAGAATCCCCGTGTGGTGGCTGCCGGAGTTCCCAGCCTGATCCCCGACGTCACTGCCGGTTTTTCGGGATCAAACGGAATGGCGTTCTTGTTGCAGGTGATCCTGGCACGTTCGAGACTCTTTTCTGCACGGTTGCCGGTCAGCCCCTTGGGTCTCAGGTCGACCAGCATGACATGGGTGTCGGTTCCTCCCGAAACGATCGCCAGGCCGCCCTTGACGAGAGCGCCGGCAAGGGTTCTGGCATTGTCGACAACTGCCTGGGCATAAGTCCTGAACCCGGGTTGCATGGCCTCGCCAAGCGCCACCGCCTTGGCGGCGATCACGTGCATGAGCGGTCCGCCCTGGAGGCCGGGAAAGACGGCGGAATCGATCTTCCGACCGATGTCGGGGTCGTTGGAGAGAATCATGCCCCCCCTGGGTCCCCGCAGGGTCTTGTGGGTGGTGGTGGTGCACACATGGGCGTGCGGCAGGGGATCGGGATGGATTCCGGCGGCCACGAGACCGGCAAAATGCGCCATGTCGACCATGAACCAGGCGCCGACCGCATCGGCGATGGTGCGCAGACGCGCGAAATCGATGATCCGGGAGTATGCCGAGCCGCCGGCAATGATCAGCGCCGGTCTGTGCTCACCGGCAAGGCTCTCCACCTGGTCGTAGTCGATGAGCCCGGTCTCACGATCCGTCCCGTAGCCGACGGCATTGAACCACTTGCCGGAGATGTTGGGCCGGGCGCCGTGAGTGAGATGCCCGCCATGATCAAGCGCCATGCCCAGAATGGTGTCTCCGGGCTTGAGCAGTGCCAGCAACACGGCGCCATTGGCCTGGGCGCCTGAATGCGGTTGCACGTTGGCCCAGGCGCAACCGAAAAGTTCCCGTGCCCGCTCGATGGCAATGCGCTCGGCGACGTCGACATGCTCGCATCCGCCATAGTAGCGGCGACCGGGATAGCCTTCGGCATACTTGTTGGTGAGAACGGACCCCTGGGCCTCCAGTACCGCCCACGAAACGATGTTCTCCGAGGCGATCAGTTCGATCTGCTCCTGCTGGCGTTTCAGTTCGCCCGCGAGGGCATCGAAGATCAAGGGATCGGTCCTCGCCAGCTCGTGCGAGAAAGGACCGTTCTGTCGGGTCTCCATGGTCATCGCTCCGGAATCGGGACCGTGCCTTCTAGCGCAAGTGGTCCGTGTGCGACAACTTGTCGACACGGTGCGTGTGGCGGCCACCGTCAAAGCGGGTATCGATGAAGGCGCGCAGGCATTGCCGTGCCGTTTCCTCACCGATCAGTCGCCCGCCGAGTGCGAGCACGTTGGCGTCGTTGTGGCGGCGGGCCAGCACGGCGGACGTGACATCATGACAGACGGCGGCGCGGACAGCCGCATGGCGATTCGCCGCCATGGCAATGCCAATACCCGTGCCGCAAACCAGGACACCTTGCCCGGCCCTTCCCTCGACGAGGCACGCGACCATGCGCATGGCATAATCGGGGTAGTCAACCGGATCGGTTCCCGTGGTCCCGAGATCGAGAGTTTCGATCTGCCACGCGTCGAGTGTGCCCAGCAGGACCAACTTGAGCGCATATCCCGCATGATCCGATGCCAGCGCGATGCGGGAGGTGTTCATCGGTTGGGGACTCACATTGCAACCACCCCTAGGGATAGCATAGGCCGGCCCGGGGTGCCACTTCGTGACAATGGCGTCAATCACACGCACCATGACGTTGCTGACAAGGGAGCGGGACAACCGATGGAAAAGGCGATGCTGTCCGCAGTCGACCGGGCCGATATCCTCGAAATGACAACCGAGATCGTCACCGCCTATGTCGCCGGCAATACCGTTGCTCCAGACGACGTGCCGGAGTTGATTGAACGCATCCACGCGACCCTCGCCAGCCTTGCCTCAGAGAGTCCGCAAGGCTCGGCCTGATTGATCCCGATGGCCGATGACACAATCGCGGTTGGAGTGCGTCGCGATGTGTCGAAGCGCCACGGCCCCCCTGACCTGCGCTTGAAGGCGCGTGGGCTTTCCGGTCCCCTATCCATGCATCAACGCAACTCCGGCCATGGATGGGAAAATGCCCGAAGACACCGTGACGATCGCTTGCTGGAACATGGCGCACAAGCATGAGTCCTGGCGGTACCTGCTTGACCTGAAGGCTGACCTGGCGCTTCTCCAGGAAGTCTGCCGGCCGCCCGAAGATTGCGCCAAGATGATCGAGGTTGATCCGGCACCCTGGTCTCTTGAGAAACGGGGCGGCAGGATCAGGTGGCGCACCGCGATTGCCGTGCTGTCGGATCGCGTGACGGTGGAGTGGGTGAGAACGAGGCCTATCGGTGAAGCTGGTTCCGGTGACCTTGCAGTTTCTTCACCCGGCACACTCACGGCAGCACGGGTGATCCCGCGATCAGGCAAGCCCTTCATGGCGGTGTCGCTCTATGCGGAGCTCGAAAGACTCTTCAACCGCGCGGGGAACCTGATCTATTCGGACGCCTCGTCCCATCGGCTGATCTCGGACCTGGCGGCATTCGTTGCGCGGCAGCACGGTCACCGAATTGTCGCAGCAGGGGATCTGAACCTGATGTACGGCTACAGTGCTGACGGCAGTCCATACTGGGCAGCGCGCTACGGGACGGTGTTCAATCGACTGGAGGCGATGGGGCTTTTTCTTGTCGGACCACAGTTCCCCGACGGCAGACAGGCCGATCCGTGGCCAGCGGCGTTGCCCGGGAACAGCAAGAATGTCCCCACCTGGCACACGATCGGGCGGCCATCTGCCATGGCGGACCGCCAGCTCGACTATGTCTTTGCTTCGCCGGACCTTGTTCTTACCGCCTGCGCCCTCAATGGACCGGACGAATGGGGTCCGAGCGACCATTGCCGAATCGCCATGGAATTGCGGCCATGACCACATGCTCAAGCCGGCCGGCGGGGCTGTGCGGGAAGCAGACCACCTGGCGCGAAGCGCAAGACGAGAAGCAGGATGAGACCCATGACAAGGACTCGCATGTAGGGGGCGCCGTCAAGGATGTAGCCGGCAACGGTGCTTCCCTCCCCGGCGATGGCCAGCAGATGCCCGGCCAGCCACAGTCCGGCGGGTTCGGCCTCGATCCATACAAACCAGACCAGGAAGCCTCCAAGAACCGCACCCCAGTTGTTGCCGGAACCGCCGATGATGACCATGACCCAGATGAGAAAGGTAAAGCGCAGCGGCTGGTAGCTTCCGGGAGTGAACTGCCCCTCGAGTGTCGTCAGCATGGCGCCGGCAACGCCGATGACGGCGGCGCCCAGCACGAATATCTCGAGATGACGCGCCTTGATGTCCTTGCCCATCGCCGCGGCACTGGTCTCGTTGTCACGGATGGCCCGCATCATGCGCCCCCACGGCGAATGAAGCGCCTTTTCGGCAAGGACAAGGAGACCCGCCAGAACCGCCGTGAAGAGCCCCGCATAGCAGAGTTTGACCGCGATGGTGGAGGCCGTCTGGATATCGATGCCCAGGGACGCCGCAAGCTCCTGGAAGCGGGAGGATTGTTGCAAACCGATCTCGTAGGGCACGGGGCGGTCGAGTCCCGTCACATTTCGCACGCCCCGGGTCAGCCAATCCTCGTTCTTGATGACGGCGATCACCATCTCGGCAATCCCCAGTGTGGCAATGGCGAGATAGTCGGCCCGCAATCCAAGGGCCACCCGGGCAATGAGCCACGCCGCGGCGGCAGCGGCCAGACCGCCTGCCGGCCATCCCAGGAGCACAGGCAGATCAAGGCCGCCGAGAAAACCCGTCCGCGCCGGATCCACGGACTCGATGGCCTCGACCGCCGGATCGAAAAAGCGGTTCAGGACACCCCAGCCCACCAGCAGCACGACCGTTGTCGCCGCCATGCGCCACCTTCCCGGGTCCATGAGCCGGCGCACCAGGATGACGGCCAGGACCGTGAAGAAGACCGTGATCCCCGTCCACGCAAGATCGGTCCCGGCGATATCCCAGGCCGCGTCCACCGGCGCCACCGACACCAGGGTGGCGGCAATGCCGCCCAGAGCGGCAAAGCCCATGACACCGACATTGAAGAGACCGGCATAGCCCCACTGCATGTTGAGACCCAGGGCCATGATGGACGAAATCAGGCACAGGTTGAGTATGGAGAGAGCCACCACCCAGGACTGTCCCAGGCCCGTGATCACGAGAAGAACCGCCATGGCGGCAAGGCAGAACATTCCCCGGGTTGACATGATCAGATGACCTTGCCCCTGAAGATCCCTGTCGGGCGTATCAGAAGCACCACGATGAGAATGATGAAACTGACGGCGAACTTGTATTCCGTCGCCAGGACCTGGACCAGTCCCTCGGGTTGCCAGCCTTCGGGACCAAGGTAGATGAGGAACTTGCGGTAGGCATAGGTGAGAGCAATTTCGGAAAATGCGACCACGTACCCGCCGATGACTGCGCCAAGGGGGTGCCCGATACCGCCGACGATGGCAGCGGCAAAGGTGGGCAACAGCAAATGAAAATATGTGTAGGGTTTGAAACTCTTGTCGAGGCCATAGAGCGTGCCGGCCACGGTGGCGAGTGTTGCGGAAATCAGCCACGCCACCATCACGACGCGCTCCGGACTGACACCGCTCAGGAGCGCCAGGTCCTCGTTGTCCGACCACGCCCTCATCGCCTTGCCCGTGCGGGCGTGCTGCAGGAACCAGAAGAGCAGCGTGCCGGCAATGCACGTCACGGCGACGGTGAGACCCTGGGAAACCTTGATGGCGAGCCCTTCCTGCAACCCCGTCGCGTCCCTGAATTCCCGCACCTTGAGAATGAACCGGGCGCCATCGTCGAAACTCCTGTCCTTGGTGCCGATCACCATGCGCACAAGGCCGTTCATCACCAGCATGACGCCAAAGGAGGCAATGACGAACATGATCGCCGGGCTCCGCTTGCGCCGGTGAAACCGGTAGACGCAACGATCGGTCGCGAGGCAGATCCCGATGGCCGCGGCAATACCTGCTGGCATGGCAATCAGCGCCGTCGGCAAGGGCCTGATGGTGAGGCCCAAATCCTGGAAGAGCCAGGTCGCGAAGATCGTGGCCATGGTTCCGAAAGCCATGACATCGCCATGGGCGAAATTGGCAAAGCGGAGAATGCCGAAGATGATGGTCAGGCCCAGTGCACACAGTGCGAGTTGTGAACCGTAGGAAATGCCGGGAACCAGCACGAAGTTGGCGAACAAGGCACCGGCATTGAGGAGGTCGTCCATCGTCAGCCTCCCAGAAAGGAACGCCGGACGTTGTCATCGGCGAGCAGTTCCCGGCCACTCGCCGTATGCCGGTTCTCACCGGTCACCAGAACATAGCCCCGGTCAGCTACGGCAAGAGCCTGTGCGGCATTCTGCTCGACCATGAGAACCGCAACGCCGCTGGTGCGGATGCCGATGATGCGATCGAAAAGATCGTCCATCACGATCGGCGAAACACCCGCGGTCGGCTCGTCGAGCATGAGGACATCGGGCTCCGTCATCAGTGCTCGCGCGACAGCGACCTGCTGTCGCTGTCCACCCGAGAGTTCACCGGCCGGTTGACGCAACTTGTCCTTGAGGACCGGAAACAGTTCGAGAACCCCTGCGAGAGTCGCCGACGTGTCATCCCGGCGCAGGAATGCGCCCATTTCGAGGTTCTCCCGGACAGTCATGCCGGAAAACACGTTGGCAGTCTGAGGCACGAAGGCCATGCCCCGGCGCACCCGCTCGCGCATCGACAGTCCCGTGATGTCCGCATCATCGAGCATGACCCTGCCACGGTTGAGGTCGATCATTCCGAAGATTGCCCGCATGGCCGTCGACTTTCCGGCTCCGTTGGGTCCGACGATGACGACAATCTCGCCCGCCTCGACCCGGACGGTGCAACCATGGAGAATGTCGGCGCCGCCGTATCCACCTGACATGTCTTCGCCCGCGAGCACTTTCATGAGACACCTCGCGCGCCCCGACGGCCGAGGTAGGCTTCGATGACACGGGGGTCGGATGTGACGGCGCGCGCACTTCCGGTCGTCAGCACCCTGCCCTCGGCCATGACCACCACGGGATCACACAGGCGGGACACAAAGTCCATGTCGTGCTCGATCATGCAGAAGGTGTAGCCGCGTTCCCGGTTGAGCCGGACGATGGCATCACCGATGGATCGCAGCAGCGTGCGGTTGACGCCGGCGCCCACCTCGTCAAGAAGAACGACCCTGGCGTCGACCATCATGGTCCGCCCAAGTTCGAGAAGCTTCTTCTGCCCCCCGGAAAGGTTGCCGGCCAGCTCATCGGCGACCTCATCAAGGGCAAGGAACTCGATCACTTCAGAGGCTTTCCTGGCGATCTCCTCCTCTTCGTACCGGACACGGGAGGGCTGCAGCCAGACCTTGACAAGGTTCTCGCCAGACTGGTTTCCCGGAACCATCATCAGGTTTTCACGCACGGTAAGCCGGGAGAATTCCTGGGCGATCTGGAAGGTTCGCAGCAGGCCGCGATGAAACAGCTCGTGGGGTGGCAGACCGGTGATGTTCTCGTCATGAAGCCAGACCTCACCGGAGGTCGGCGCCACCATGCCGGCAATGATGTTGAAGAGCGTGGTCTTGCCGGCACCATTGGGACCGATGACCCCTGTGATTGTTCCTTCTCCGATCGTCAGGGAAACACCGTCCACCGCCCTGAGGCCCCCGAAGTGCCTGGTCAGGGCGTGCATGCGGATCATGCGGGTGATCCGGCATGGAAGTGGATCTGGCGACCATATGTCGCCAGATCCTGATGCAACCTCAGCGGTTCAGTGAATGGCGACAGTCTCGAATGCGCCGTTGACGATTGCCAGCTGCTTGTAGGAACCGGAGGATTCACCGACATCGGTCAGTTCCACGCCTGTGGCGCCGACATAGTCGATGTCTGTCCCCTCGGCGAGGAGGGCAAGACCCCGGGCAAGTTCGCCAGGCCCGATTGCCTCACCTGGAGCATTGGCAACCTCAAGCAGGCTGGAGCTGACAGACGCCGAGTCGGTCGAACCGGCCGCCTGGATGGCAAGGGCAATGAGAGCTGCCGCATCATAGGAATTGCCGCAGAATGGGCAGTCTCCGGCCCTGCCATTGTCCATGGCATAACTGGCGTACTCGGCGGCCTCGGGGGCATCGGAACCCGGCAGCGTGCCGATCGTGCTGGCTGCCGCTTCGCCAAGCGCTTCGATGACAGCATCACCGATCATGCCGTCGGCGATGATGAAATTTTCGAAGGCGCCAGTATCGACGGAGGCCTGGATGATTCCCTTTCCGCCCTGGTCGGCATAGCCGAAGACGGCGAGATGCTCCGCTCCGGATGCCGCCAGGTTGGCAACTTCCGCAGAATAGTCCGCCTTGCCGTCCTCGTGGGGAACCGCGACTGCCACGCTTCCGCCATGAGCCTGAAACGCTCCCTCAAAGCTGGACGCCAGGCCCTTGCCATAGTCATTGTTGGTGTAGGTGACAGCGACACTGGTGACGCCCTCGTTCGCAAGAATGGCGGCGATCACCTCGCCCTGGCGAGCATCGGAGGGGGCCGTGCGGAAGAACAGGCCATTATCCTCGATCGTCGAAAGGGCCGGCGATGTCGCCGATGGAGACACGATGACAATTCCATTGGGCACGGCGACATTGTTGGTGACGGCAATGGTAACGCCCGAGCAGTCCGCGCCCATGATCGCGACAACGGATTCAGAGGTCACGAGGCGTTCGGCCGACGCCGTTGCTGCGGCGGCGTCGATGCAGGTCGAATCGCCACGCACCGGAACAATCGCGCGGCCATCGAGCAGCGCGCCTGATGCGGTGACCTCCTCGAGGGCGAGTTCCGCTGCCTCCGCCATGTCGGGGGTGAGGGATTCGATTGGCCCGGTGAAGCCAAGCAGGACACCAACCCTGATGTCATCGGCCGTGGCGAGCGACGCCGACCCCATCGTCAGGGCCACCGCCCCGACCATGGATGTGATCCGCACTATGTTGAAATGTCTCATAACATGTGATCTCCCGATGTTCGTGTTCTGGATAGTGACTCCTTGGACCAGGCTGCTTCGTGTCTCGAGACCGGAAGTATGTCACGGGGCCATTCGTCCGGCAATCGGACCGCAGTCTCCCTTGAGGCCTGCAAGCGCCTCGATATGGTCGATACCGAGACCGCAGCATCCTCCCAGGGCACGCACTCCCTTGCCGATCCAGTGGCGTGCTTCGCAGACAAGATCCGCCGGTGCGATGATGTCGACGAATTGCCATTCAGGCATGCGGAAGAATCCCGAATCGGGATAGGCGCTCATCGGTCCCTTCCACCTCCCGCGCACGATATCCAGTGCGGGTCCGGTGGCATGAACATTGCTATGCATGACACCGACAACGTCCGGCCTGCCCTGCAGCGCAGCCTCGACACAGTCGGAGAATGGATAGTCCTCCCACGCATAACTGACGATCCTTCCGTCAACAGACCGGGCGCTCAGGCCGCACCAGAACGGAAGCCCGCTCTCTTCTGCCGCCTCCAGGGCCAAGTCCATGTGCATGGGCCGCGACATCATTTCGAGAAGGATGAGATCAACACCAGCTTCACACCCCGCCGCCACCACTTCCTGAAGATTGGCGAACACGATGGCGGAGGACGGCCGCAGCGAAGGATCGTCGCGCGCATCCCCGGGGATGACAGGCATCTGGTGGGACAGGGAGAGGGCCACCGCAACATCACGCCCGCCGGATGCCCGGTCGCGGGCACGCTGGGCAATCTCGACTGCCTGGCGGGTGAGATGGCCCACCCTGTCACCCGCCCCCTCCTGTTCCAGCATGTGCCGGGCATTGGAAAACGTGTTGGCAGTGATGATGTCGGCACCTGAGCGGATGTAGTCCTCGTGAATCTCGAGCAGGGTCTGGGGTGCGTACTCGGTGGCAAGGGCACACCAGGCGCCAGTACTCATCGGCGCGCCCCTTTTCTCGAGCTCGGTTCCCGTAGCGCCATCGAGAACGAGGATGTCGCCTTCATCGAGACGTTTGTTCAGGGCGACCATGCCTCGGGCTCCTCGACACAACCGATGGAGGGGTAACTGCCGGCGTCACAAACACTTGTTGAGTCCCTTCAATCATGCGTAAATTGTCCGCCACAACATCGGGAGGTCAAACCCTGCAATGATCAGCCATCCTATCAATCGGCGCTTCATCCTGAAGGGGACGGCAGCGGCAGGTGGTGTGCTCGCCGCGCCTTCTGTCCTGCGACGCGCCTGGGCTGCGGAGCCGATCAAGGTGTCGTCCTACGGCGGCTACTTTGAGGACATGCTTTCCCAGTACGCCTATCCTGCCTTCACGAAGGAGACGGGCATCGAGATCGAGACCATCTCCCAGCCGGGTGGATTCCAATGGTTCGTGACCTTGAAGAACAGCATCGCGGCCGGCAGTCCCGCGGTGGACGTCACGATGGCGGCCCAGGGTTCGATGCGCCGGGCCACGGAGGTCTTCATTCCTCTGGACGAAGAAACCGTTCCCAACCTGCAGAACGTCCCTGAATACCTCATTTTGCGCAATGACGAGGAAAGCCCGATCGGGGCGCCGGTGCTGGCCTGGTATGCCACCTTCGTCACCAACACCGAAAGGTGGCCCGAACCCCCGGTCTCGTGGGCCGACGCCTGGGACCCGAAGTTCGAGGGTGAGCTTGGATGGGGCCGCAACGTGTCCTCAAGCTACCTCCTCGATATCGTCGCTGCCGCGTTCCATGGTGGCAACGAGATCATGGACACCGACGAAGGTCTCATCACCTGCATGGAGAAGGCAGCCGAACTCAAGGACAATGTGCGCCTGTGGTTCAATGACGAAGGCCAGTTCCAGGCGATGTTGCAGTCGGGCGAACTGACAGCCGGTCAGTACTACCATGACGTCACCTGGGTGATGGCTACCGACGGCTTTCCGGTGCGTTCCACCTTCCCCAAGGAAGGCGGTGTCATCGACTTTGGTTCCTGGTGCATCGTCCAGGGGAGCGAGAAGGTCGATGTCTGCAACGAGTTCATCAACTGGTCGGTCTCTCCGGAAGCACAGACCGTGATCACGGACAATCTTTGGACGGCGCCCGTTCTGCCACGGGGCTTGCTGCCGGATCTCAGTGATGAGGCGTTCGGACGGGCCGCCAGCACGATCAAGCCGATCATCCCCAACTACCAGATCTACGTGGACAAGGGTGACTGGCTTGACGAGAAGTGGGAGGAGTACCTGGCGGACGTGTAACCCTGCCGGAATCGTCCCGACATAGAGGGACCGGAGAACCGTCTCCGGCCCCTCTTTTTCTACGGTCTTGACCGCCCCGCGTTCCTGCCCTGACAATCCCCGGCGGCGATCCATGCCGGAGGTGTCACAGCATGTTTCCCGCCAGTCCTGTCATGCTTCTTGATCTCCTGAAGCGCCAGCAGCCCGGGATGACGCTCGAGCAGCCGTTCTACACGGACCCGGCAATCTTCGAGGAGGATCTCAACCGTATCGTCGCCAGACAATGGCTCTTCGTTGATCATGTGTCGGCGGTTCCCCAGCCCGGGGACGTTCTCACATACGAGATTGCCGGAGAATCGATCATCCTGGTGAGAGGCAGGGACAGGGAGGTGCGTGCATTCTTCAATGTCTGCCGCCACCGCGGTTCGAGGATCATAACGAAGGGGTGCGACCATGTCCGCACCCTCACCTGTCCCTATCACGCGTGGACCTGGGACCTCGAGGGCAGACTCGTCAGGGCGCGACTGATGGCCGACGATTTCCGGCCGGAAGACTGGCCGCTTCACGCGTGCAGGACACACATCTACCAGGGGCTCGTGTTCATCTGTCTTGCCGACGAGGACGACGAAGCCGTCATCGAATTCGATTCGATCGCCGATCGCCTCGACCCCTATATCGAGAGCCACTGCCTCGCCGAGGCGAAAGTCGCCGCGCGCAAGGCCTATCCCACGGCCGGGAACTGGAAGCTTGCGGTGGAGAACTTTCGGGAGTGTTACCACTGCGCTCCGGCGCATCCCGGCTACACCTCGGTCAATGCCTATGTGATCGATGGCGAACGAGACCAGCAGGCACGCTCGGAGACCGTGGCCACCTGGGCCGCGACGTGGGAGAAACGCGGATTCGTCACGCGCGGCACGGGCGTCTGGGGGGACAGTTTTGATGAACGCCAGCCCCATGCGGCCATCCGGCAGCCCATCAAGGAGGGCTACCTCACGCTCTCGAAGGATGGCAGACCCGTGGCGCCGCTCATGGGCCGGCTCACCGACTGGGATGGCGGAGAGACTCTCATGGTGTTCGGACCGCTCTTCTACATCTACCTCGCCGGGGATCATGCGGCGCTCTTTCGCTTCACGCCTGTTCACGCGACCCATACCGATGTCGAGGTGACATGGCTTGTCAACGGCGATGCGCGTGAAGGCGAGGACTACGATGAGGGACGTCTCACATGGATGTGGGATGTCACCACCATCGAAGACACCAGGATCATCGGCAACAACCAGCTTGGCGTGAATTCGCGGCGTTATCGACCGGGCCGATACTCCACGAAAGAACGGGCGACGACGAATTTTGTCGAGTGGTACAAGAGACGCATGGGAGACCAGACATGACAGTCAGACTGCGACGAATTGAATCGGCATCCGATACCACGAGCCTTGCCGAAGCTCTCGAGGCCGACGGCGCCGCGATTGTCAGCCAGGCGCTCTCCCCCGCCCAACGGGCGACTCTCAATGAGGATCTGGATCGGGCCCTCGACGGCATTGAACCAGGATTGCGCCATCCGCCGTCACAATTCTTCGTCGAGTTCTATGGCAGCAAGACGATCAGGATCGATGGATTGCCCGGCAAATCGGAGGCCTTCGTGGATCTTCTCGAAGACTCGTTCATGACCCGCATTGCCGACAGGCTGATCCTTCCCCACTGCCAACACTACCTGCTCAATACCGCACAGCTCATCCAGATCGGACCCGGGGAAAGCAACCAGTGGCTGCACCGGGACGAGAATGCCTGGTCTCATCTCGCTCCAGCTCATCTCCTGCAAGTGGAAGCGATGTTCGCGCTGACGCGTTTCACCAGAGAGAATGGATGTACGCGCGTGGTGCCGGGCAGCCACCGCTGGGACAGCGACCGGGAGGCGACAGAAGACGAGATCGGCCATGCGGAAATGGATGCCGGTGATGCCCTCGTCTACCTGGGTTCGACGATCCACGGCGGTGGCGCCAACACGACATCTGATGAGTGGCGGCGAGGCATGTTCTTCGGCTTTGTCGTCGGCTGGTTGCGCACCGAGGAGAATCTCTATCTCACGGTGCCTTTCGAAAAGGCCCGCGCCATGCCGGAAATCGTCCGGGAACGCCTGGGATACCGTGCCCATGACGGCATCGGAGTCGTCGATGTCGGAGATCCGATGGCCCTGTTCCAGTGACACCTTGTGCCGAAAGGCACCACGGCGCCTGACCGGACCTCAGGCCAACCTCCATCCGATTCAGAGCGCCAGCCGCCGGCCAGCCGCTCCGTTCAAGGTTGCCCGAGTGGCACTGGAGGATGCCACCATCCGGACTATGATGGTGTTTGCGATGAATTGCGTGGACGAGGGGTACAATGGCCGGAGGAAGCCATTTCGACTGGGACCTGATCCGCGATGACGACGACACCATCAGGGAAGCGCTCGAGCATGCCAATGCGCCGGTGACGTTGGCGGCGCTCGTCCACCTCACCGGCGACGTCGAGCTGCTTCGTGGCGATATCAGGGTCGACAACAGCCGCGCGCGCGACCTGCAGCGCGGCATCGGCAAGAAGCAGCAGGCCATCATACGAGCCAGGGCCCTTCAGGTGCTGACCGAGTACCGCGACCGCGGCTGCCCGACGCCGCCACCGCTCGCTCCGGAAACACTGCGAGAGATCCTTCGGTTCATCACCGGACAGGAACTCGACGAGGACTGCATCAGGTTCCTGATGGAGGAATCCGAGTTCGAGACCGACGACGCCTACGGAGTGGGCGGGTTCGACGCCATCCCCGCGGATGTCCGGCGCCGCTTCCATGTCGTTGTCGTCGGCGCCGGCATGTCGGGACTGCTCGCGGGCTATCGGCTCAGACAGGCGGGTCTCTCCTTTACCATTGTCGAGCGCAGCGGCGATGTCGGCGGTACATGGCACGACAACGTCTACCCAGGTTGCCGCATTGACAACCCCAGCCACGTCTACGAGTACTCGTTCGCACGCC